>Ga0160456_100057_pt1 | contig 168443 bp, 141 predicted proteins | sample HID1972K_E6MG_FD_108261 | JGI IMG/M metagenome (GOLD analysis project Ga0160456, IMG submission 108261) | Enriched pill bug-associated microbial communities from UW Madison campus, WI, USA - HID1972K_E6 MG | ecosystem: Host-associated > Arthropoda: Insects > Digestive system > Unclassified ... | reverse complement strand
CGCGGCGCCGGAAGTGGTCGAGATCCTGAAGATCAAGAACCCGGCCGAGAAGTTCGCCAAGCTGCGCGAGAGCCAGCATCCGCAGGCGCAGTTCCTGTGGGCGACCTTCCGCGACCTGTTCCACTACAGCGCCTACCATCTGGCCGACATCGCCGAGACCGCGCGCGACGTCGACCTGGCCATCCGCTGGGGCTACGGCTGGTCGCTGGGTCCGTTCGAGACCTGGCAGGCGGCCGGCTGGAAGCAGGTCGCGCAATGGATCGCCGATGACATCGTCGCCGGCAAGACCATGTCCAGCGCGCCGCTGCCGGACTGGGTGTTCGACGGCCGCGACGGCGTGCATGCGCCGGAAGGTTCGTACAGCCCGGTGCAGAACGCCAAGCTGCCGCGCTCGGCGCTGCCGGTGTACAAGCGCCAGCGCTTCCCCGATCCGCTGCTGGGCGAGAAGTTCCCGCAGGGCGAGACCGTGTTCGAGAACGACGGCGTGCGCATGTGGCACGACGGCGACGACGTGGCGGTGGTCAGCTTCAAGACCAAAATGAATACCGTCTCCGACCAGGTGCTCGACGGCCTGCAGGAAGTGGTCGGCCGTGCCGAGAAGGACTTCAAGGGCCTGGTGATCTGGCAGCAGAAGGAGCCCTTCTCCGCTGGCGCCGACCTGGCCGGCGCGCTGGGCCTGCTGCAGGCCGGCAAGGTCGATGCGTTCGAGGCGATGGTCGCCAACTTCCAGGCCACCAGCCAGCGGATCAAGTATTCGCTGGTACCGGTGGTGGCTGCGGTGCGTGGCCTGGCGTTGGGTGGCGGCTGCGAGTTCCAGATGCACAGCGCCAGGACCGTGGCCGGGCTGGAAAGCTACATCGGCCTGGTCGAGGCCGGCGTGGGCCTGCTGCCGGCTGGTGGCGGCTTGAAGGAGCTGGCGGTGCGCGCCTCGCAGGCCGCAGGCCCGGGTGGCGATGTGTTCGCCGAGCTGAAGAAGACTTTCGAGACCATCGCCATGGCCAAGGTCTCCACCTCGGCGGTCAACGCCAAGGAACTGGGCCTGCTGCGTGCGACCGACAAGGTGGTGTTCAACGCCTACGAGTCGCTGTATATCGCCAGGAACGAAGCGTTGGCCCTGGCCGACAGCGGCTATCGCCCGCCCCTGCCTGCCCGCCGCATCCAGGTGGCCGGCGATGTCGGCATTGCCACCTTCAAGATGCTGCTGGTCAACATGCTGGAAGGCCGTTTCATCAGCGAGTACGACTACGAGATCGCCACCCGTATCGCCACCGTGCTGTGTGGCGGCGAGGTCGATCGCGGGGCGCTGGTGGACGAGGAATGGCTGCTCAAGTTGGAGCGTCGCCACTTCGTCGAGCTGGCCCAGCAGGAAAAGACCCAGGCCCGCATCGGCCACATGCTCAAGACCGGCAAGCCGCTGCGTAACTGATCCAAGGCGCGGACCGCTGCAGCGCGGTGGCCCGCCCTCCTCTTTCGCGTTTGTCGGTTGCCGCATGGCAGCCGGCCACTTTCAGGACCCACTGAAATGAGCAAGCAGATCCAGGAAGCCTATATCGTCGCCGCCACCCGTACCTCGGTCGGCAAGGCGCCCAAGGGCGTATTCCGCAATACCCGCCCCGACGACATGCTGGCGCACGTGCTCAAGGCCGTGGTCGCGCAGGCGCCGGGCATCGACCTGGGCCGCATCGACGACGCCATCATCGGCTGCGCCATGCCCGAGGGCGAGCAAGGCATGAACGTGGCACGCATTGCCGTGCTGCTGGCCGGCCTGCCGGATACCATCGCCGCGCAGACCATCAACCGCTTCTGTTCGTCCGGCCTGCAGGCCGTGGCATTGGCTGCCGACCAGATCCGACTCGGCAATGCCGACCTGATGCTGGCCGGTGGCACCGAATCGATGTCGATGGTGCCGATGATGGGCAACAAGGTGGCGCTGAGCCCGTCGGTGTTCCGCGACGACCACGTCGCCATCGCCTACGGCATGGGCATCACCGCCGAGAAGGTCGCCGAGGAATGGAAGGTCTCGCGCGAGGACCAAGACGCCTTCGCCCTGGCTTCGCACCAAAAGGCCATCGCTGCGATCCAGTCCGGTGAGTTCAAGGACGAGATCACTCCGTACGAAATCCACTCGTACCAGCCGAACCTGGCCGACGGCAACACCATCGCCCTGCGCAAGCTGCTGGTGGAAAACGACGAAGGCCCGCGTCCGGATTCGTCGATCGAAGGCCTGGCCAAGCTGCGCCCGGTGTTCCGCAACGGCCAGTTCGGCGGCAGCGTCACTGCCGGCAACTCCTCGCAGATGAGCGATGGCGCCGGCGCGGTGCTGCTGGCTTCCGAGCAGGCGATCAAGGACTACGGCCTGACTCCGCTGGCCCGCTTCGTCAGTTTCTCGGTCGCCGGTGTGCGCCCGGAAGTGATGGGCATTGGCCCGATCGCCGCGATCCCGAAAGCGCTCAAGCAGGCTGGCCTGGGCAAGGATCAGCTTGACTGGATCGAACTCAACGAAGCCTTCGCCGCCCAGTCGCTGGCGGTGATCCGCGATAGCGAGCTGGATCCTTCCAAGATCAATCCATTGGGTGGTGCCATCGCCCTTGGTCACCCGCTGGGCGCGACCGGCGCGGTCCGTACCGCCACGATTGTCCATGGCCTGCGTCGTCGTCAGCTCAAGTACGGCATGGTCACCATGTGCATCGGCACCGGCATGGGCGCGGCGGGCATCTTCGAAGCGCTCTGAACAGGACCACGGCGCCGGCGGTATCGTCGGCGCCGGGTACGAAAAAAGGCGGCCCGAGGGCCGCCTTTTTCCTTTGTGCCAAAGCGCGCGATCAATCGGACTCGCGCACGCCCAGTTCCTTGAGCGCGCTGCGCATCGCTTCGGCTGCTGCTTCGCCGATCTTTTCGCTATGGAGAGCGTAGTGGATCGTGGCTTCGACCAGGCCGATGTGCGCGCCGCAGTCAAAGCGCGTGCCCTTGAAGCGATAGGCATGCACCGGCTTCTGCTTGAGCAGCGTGGCGATGGCGTCGGTCAGCTGGATTTCGCCGCCCGCGCCGGGCTTGGTCTCTTCCAGCAGCTTGAAGATGCTTCCATCAAGCACGTAGCGGCCCACCACGCCCAGGTTACTCGGCGCTTCCTCGGGCTTGGGCTTTTCCACGATCGCATTGATCTTGCCGCTGCGACCGTCAAAGGCATCGGTGGCGACGATGCCGTAGCTGGCCGTCTTTTCCGGATCCACATCCTGGACCGCGATCTGGCTCGCACCGGTGGAGGCGTGAGAATCGGCCATCTGCTTCAGCGCGCCATCGCCGCCACGATTGACGATAAGGTCGTCCGGCAGCATCACGGCAAAGGGCTCGTCGCCGACGATGCTCTTGGCGCACAGCACCGCATGACCCAGGCCCAGCGCTTCGTTCTGGGTCACGAAGATTGCACGCACATCCTTGGGCAGCGGATTGCGGACCTTGTCCAGCAGATCGAGCTTGCCGGAGGCTTGGAGCTTGTCTTCCAGCTCGTAGGCCTTGTCGAAGTAATCGCCGATGGCATGCTTGTAGCGGTTGGTGACGAAAATCAGCGTATCGCAGCCGGCCTCGACCGCCTCATCGACGGCGTACTGGATCAAGGGCCGGTCAATGATGGGCAGCATTTCCTTCGGCACCGTTTTGGTGGCCGGCAGGAACCGCGTGCCAAGCCCGGCGACGGGAAAAACAGCCTTGCGAATACGTTGTGTCATCGGTGGGTCCTGGCCTCTCTGGTGGGGAATGGCACCACGGTGTTGATCGCCTCGTGGTCAGGCGCGGGACTGAATTCGGGAATTGCCGTATGTAGGACGCGGGTGATCACGTCAGTGTCGTAATCGGCGACAGCTTGCCGCAGCTGATGCAACGCACGTGTGACGGACTCGCTGGAGACCTCGCGCGCGCGCGCTTCGAGGATCTTTGAATGCGCGGTCGGCCGATAAAGCTCTTCGGCGTGGAACAGGGTCTCGTGCAGCTTTTCGCCGGGACGCAGGCCGGTATAGGCGATGGCCACGTCGCGGCCCGGCTGCTTGCCCGCCAGGCGGATCATCTGTTCGGCCAGCACGCGGATCGGAATCGGCTCGCCCATGTCCAGCGTATAGATCGAAGCATGGGCCGCACTGGCCGCGGCCTGCACGATCAGCTGGCAGGCCTCGGGAATGGTCATGAAATAACGCGTGACGTCCGGATGGGTCACCGTCACCGGACCGCCATTGCGAATCTGCTCGCGGAACAGCGGCACCACCGAGCCGGCAGAATCCAGCACGTTTCCGAAGCGCACCGTGGTGAAGCGCGTGCCGCCCCGCTCGTCCAGGCTCTGGCAGGCCATTTCGGCCAGACGCTTGCTGGCGCCCAGCACGTTGGCGGGGTCCACGGCCTTGTCGGTCGAGATGAAGACAAAGGTGCCCACCTTGGCATCGCGGCATGCGCGCGCCATGGTCTCGGTGACCAATACATTGTTGCGGATGGCCTCGCGCAGCTGCCCTTCCAGCAGCGGAACATGCTTGTAGGCGGCCGCATGGAACACCGCGTCGGGCTTGGCGATGCCCAGCGCGTGCTGGACCGCCGCCGGGTCGCCGCAATTGCTTAGGAACGGCAGGATTTCCAGATCGGGAAACGCACGCGTCAACGCCTCGTGCGATTTGATCAGCGCCAGCTCGCTGATCTCCATCAGGGCGATACGTTGCGCGCCGTGGCGTGCGCATTGGCGGCACAGCTCCGAACCGATCGAACCGCCGGCGCCGGTGACCAGTACCGTCCGGCCGCCCAGCCAGCCACGGATCAGTTTCCAGTCTGGGGTCACCGGCTTGCGACCGAGCAGGTCGTCGATGGCGACTTCCTTGAGTTCGCCCGGCATCGAGCGGCCTTCGAGGATGTCGACCAGGCGCGGAACGGTGCGAAACGGCAGACCCGTTCCCTCGCAGATCGCCACCACGCGCTGCATGGCCGTGGCATCGAGCGACGGCATCGCGATCACGATCAGCCGCGCTGCGGTCTCGCGAGCAATCGAGGCGGCCTCCGCCAGTTCGCCCAGCACCGGCACCCCACGCAGCTTGGTGCCGTGGAGGCGCTCGGCATCGTCTAGCAAGCCAACCGGCTCCCATGCGCCACTACGTCGCAAATCCCGCAGCAGCGCTTCGGCCGCCCGTCCTGCGCCCAGAACGAGCACGCGCTTGGCCCCTAACTCAAAGGCATCGCGCGTCTGGTTGTCTTTCCACGCCCGATAAAGAAGGCGCGGCATGCCAAGCATTCCCACCAGCGCAAATGGATACAGGACCAGTGCCGCGCGCGATACCGCGTCGATGCGGTTGTAGATCACCAGCCCCATTGCGATGGCGAGCAGGCCGATCAAGCCCGCTTTGAAGATGTTGCCCAGGTCCGGAACACTGGCGAAACGCCACAGGCCGCGGTACAGACCAACTCGCCAGAACACCACGCCCTGAGCGACCAGCACGATCACCGACTCGGTCGACCACCACGACAGCGGTGGCGCGCCTGGCACCATGGCGTAACGCAGCCAATGCAGGCCGTGCCAGCACAGCCAGACCATGGCCAGGTCGTGGCACACGATGGCCAGTCGTGGCAGCGAAATCGAAAGGCGCGTACGCCACTGCTTCATTCAGCGTTCCTCATCCTTGGGAATGTCTGCTATCTGCTGATACATCCAGGTCCAGGACGCAAACAGACAAGCACATGCGGTGATGGCCAGCCCCGACATCAAGGTCGTGTGCCAGGCGATCAACATGAGGATCGTAACGACGATTGAGAAAAAAGCACAGACGATGGTCACTTTGGTATGCCCTGCGCGACGCGCAGCACGCTGATAGGCATGCGTGGTGTGCGGTTGCCACCAGGCTTCGCCGCGAAGTACACGACGCAGCAGGGTGAAGCCTGCGTCAATGCCGAATGCCACGATGGGTAGCAGCGCCAGAAAGGGCGAGCGCGCCCCGGCCACCGAAAACGCTATCAGGCCCGCCAGCACGTAGCCAAGCGCTCCACTGCCGACATCGCCCATGAAGATCCGGGCCTTCGGAAAGTTAAACGGCAAAAACCCCAGGCAGGCCGCACATAGCGCCCAGCTGATCCACGCCCACGGCCCGGACAGCACGAGGGCGAATCCCGCTGCGGCGATCGCGGCCTGGCTGGCCGCCAGCCCATTGATGCCGTCCATGAAGTTCCAGATGTTCACGAGGCAGACGGCGAACAGCCATCCCAACGCGACTTGCCACCATGGCAGCGTTTCCACATACAGCGCAGCGGCCAGCAGCGAGGCGGAGACGAGGTGAACCACGAAGCGCCTGGACGCCGGAAGTGGCCGATGGTCATCCAGCCAACCGATGGCGGCAACCAACAGCAGGCCTGCGGCAAACAGGGCAAGGGCGATCACATGATCAGCGGATCGCCAGCCGAGCCAACCACAGCCTGCCGCAACGACGATCACGATCGCAATCCCGCCACCACGCGGAGTCGGCGCCGTATGGCTTCGCCGCTCGCCCGGGGCATCCATCAACCCGCGCCACAGCGCGTAACGGAGTGTTCCCCAGGTCAACACGGCTGCGGCGCATCCCTGCAGCAGCAACCACGGCCACAAACCCGGCATCAGACGACGGCGTAGTTCAGCAGCGGCTTGACCGTGCCCCACTCCTTGCAGCTGGGACATTGCCAGTGGTGGGTGCGCGCCCCGAATCCGCAGCGTGTGCAGCGGTAGCTTGGATTGCGGACCAGCAACTGGTCGGTGATGTGCTTCAGGTCATGCAAGGTGGCGTCCGGATCGGTGCCTTCCTGCAGGGTCAGGTCGATCAGGGCCGCTTCGCCGCGAACCGACGGGCGATCCTTGAGCTGGCGCGCCAGGTAGATGCGGGCCTCGTGCAGACCGTCGTGCTTTTCGACCAGTTTGGTCAGCGCCAGCACCGGTGCGATGCCGCGATAGTGCTCGCACATTTCCGACAGGAATGCGCGCGCGCCCGAGACATCGCCCACCTTGTCATACGCGGCCAACAGCCCGGGAAGGATCTCGGGCAGGTAGTCCGGGTCGTGACGTGCGGCGCGCTCGAATGCGCGGATGGCGGCCTCGGGCGTGCCGGCCTCGGCCTCCAGACGTCCTTCCAGGATGCCCGCACGAACAGATTTGGCATCGGCCTGATAGGCACGCGCGATCGCGGCGCGGGCTGAATCGACCGCGTTGGCGGTGCGGTAGCGCTCGGCCAGTTCGCATTCGAACTGCGCCACCAGCTTGCCCATCGGCTCGCCGGTGACCTCCTCGAAACGGGTGGCGTTGTCGATCGCCTTTTCCCAGTCGCGCTCGGCCTGGTAGATGCCGATTAGATGCCGCAGTGCCTGCGGCGCCCGCTGGTCGATCCGGGCCAGGTCGTTGAACACGGTTTCAGCCCGGTCCAGCAGGCCGGAACGCATGTAGTCCTCGCCCAGCGCGAGCAGGGCCTGCACGCGCTGCTGGTCGCTCAGGTCGCTGCGCTGGACCAGGCCCTGGTGCAGGCGGATCGCACGGTCGACTTCGCCGCGGCGGCGGAACAGGTGGCCCAGGGCCACCTGGGTCTCGAAAGTTTCCTTATCCAGCTCCGCCACGTGCAGGAACAGCTCGATGGCCTTGTCCGGCTGCTCGTTGAGCAGATAGTTCAGGCCGCGGAAATAGGTGCTGGAAAGATGGCTGACCTGGCTGACGTTATGGCGCTGGCCACCGCGGCGGCCGACCACCCAACCGACCAGGGCGGCGAGCGGCACGAACAGGACAAACCAGAACCACTGGTTGAGGAACTCCATCGATCAGACTCCGGTGCCCGGGGGGACGTCGGTGGTGCGCGGGGAAACAGGGGCCGCGTTACCGGCGGAAAGCTTGCCGGCCTTGCGCAAACGCGCATACAGCGGCCAGGCCACCGTGGCTAGCACGATCAGGGCGCCGATGCAGACGCCGGCGAGCAGCGACACGATAATCGCGGCGCCCGAACCGGTCGAGATTTTGGTGAAAACCAAATCGATGGTGACCGGCTGGGTATTGAGGATACCGACGACCAGCCCGATGGCCAGAAAGGCCAGGGCGATGATCAAGCGGAAAATATTCATGGTATCCCTCCGGGAACATTGGCGCCTAGCTTAGCCGAGGCGGGACCGAGGGGAATGGTCAAACACGGCCGTAGAACCGCTGGCCTTGGAACATAAGGAACGGGCGCGCGAACTCAGTCGCTGCCGATCTCCTCGATAGGCGCCACGGTGCTGACGCGTTCGCGCAGCTCCTTGCCCGGCTTGAAATGCGGCACATGCTTGGCCGGCAGCGCCACCGGATCACCGGTTTTGGGGTTGCGCCCCATGCGCGGCGGACGGTAGTGCAGCGAGAAACTGCCGAAGCCGCGAATTTCGATCCGCTCGCCACGCGTCAGCGCGCCTCCCATCATCTCCAGCAGCGACTTGACCGCGAGGTCCACGTCGTCCGGCTTCAGGTGCGGCTGCTTTCGGGTGAGGATCTCGATCAGTTCGGATTTCGTCATCGGCTGCGCTGTGGAACGTTGGACATGACCACAGCCGGCCCGGACGAACCGGGCCGGCGTGGCTTCACGCGTACGACAGACTTATTCGGACTTGCCGCCGTCCAGCTGCGCGCGCAGCAGCGCGCCCAGGCTGGTGGTACCGGTGGAGGCCTCGGCAGTGGTCTTGTTGTACTCGGCCAGGGCTTCGGCGGTTTCCGCCTCGTCCTTGGCCTTGATCGACAGCTGCAGGGTGCGGCCCTTGCGGTCCATGCCCATGAACTTGGCTTCGACCTTCTCGCCCACCTTCAGGTGCTGGCTGGCATCGTCCACGCGGTCGTAGGAGATGTCGCGGGCCATCACGTAGCCTTCGACGCCGTCGGCCAGCTCGATGGTTGCGCCCTTGGCGTCCACTTCCTTGACCACGCCCTCAACCTTGGAGCCCTTCGGATGCGAGGCCATGTATTGGCCGAACGGATCCTGCTCCAGCTGCTTGACGCCCAGGCTGATGCGCTCGCGCTCCGGATCGACGGCCAGGACCACCGCTTCGAGGGTGTCGCCCTTCTTGAAGTTGCGCGCGATGTCTTCGCCGGTGGAGTTCCAGCTGATGTCCGACAGGTGGATCAGGCCATCGATGCCGCCGTCCAGACCGATGAAGATGCCGAAGTCGGTGATCGACTTGATCTGACCGGACACCTTGTCGTTCTTCTTGTGGATGGCTGCGAAGGTCTCCCACGGGTTGGCGGCGACCTGCTTCATGCCCAGCGAGATGCGGCGACGCTCCTCGTCCACGTCCAGGACCATGACTTCGACTTCGTCACCGACCTGCACGACCTTGGACGGGTTGACGTTCTTGTTGGTCCAGTCCATTTCCGACACGTGCACCAGGCCTTCGACGCCCGGCTCGATCTCGACGAACGCGCCGTAATCGGTAACGTTGGAGACCTTGCCGAACACGCGGCTGTTGGACGGATAACGGCGGGCGATGTTGTCCCACGGATCCTCGCCCAGCTGCTTCAGGCCCAGGCTGACGCGGTTGCGCTCGCGATCGTACTTGAGCACGCGCACTTCCAGTTCCTGGCCAACTTCGACCACTTCGGACGGATGGCGCACACGCTTCCAGGCCATGTCGGTGATGTGCAGCAGGCCGTCGATGCCGCCCAGGTCGACGAATGCGCCGTAGTCGGTGAGGTTCTTGACCACACCCTTCAGCACCACGCCTTCCTGCAGCTTGTCCATCAGAGCCTCGCGCTCCTCGGAGTGCTCGGACTCGACCACGGCGCGGCGCGAGACCACGACGTTATTGCGCTTGCGGTCCAGCTTGATGAGCTTGAACTCCAGCTCCTTGCCTTCCAGGTAGCCGGGATCGCGCACGGGGCGCACATCGACCAGCGAACCGGGCAGGAACGCACGCACATCCTTGATGTCGACGGTGAAACCGCCCTTGACCTTGCCGCTGATGCGGCCGGTGATGGTTTCGTTCTTTTCGAGAGCTTCTTCCAGCTCGTCCCACACCATGGCGCGCTTGGCCTTCTCGCGCGACAGGACGGTTTCGCCAAAGCCGTTCTCGAGCGAGTCCAGCGCGACCTTGACCTGGTCGCCCACACCCACATCGATTTCGCCGGCGTCGTTACGGAACTGTTCGATCGGCACGATGCCTTCGGACTTCAGGCCGGCGTTGATCACCACCACGTCGTTGCGCACCTCGACCACGGTGCCGACCACGATGGCGCCGGGCTTCAGCTTGGCCAGATGGGTCTGGCTCTGCTCAAACAGTTCTGCAAATGATTCGGTCATTGTTGAATACTCAGTTGGACACACAGACAGGTAGCTGCCGTTGCCGGCCATTGCCCCTGTCCACCCTGTAAGGCACCAAGACGGCTGCCGTGTGTAGTTGGTTTGGTTAAACCGCGCAGGCGACATGCCGGCGCGGAGCGATTCTGCTGCGAAGGACCTTCAGGCCGCGGATGCCGGCACCAGTGCCAGCACCCGCTCAACGACGGTATCGATGCCCAGGCCCGTGGTGTCGATGAGGACGGCGTCTTCGGCCGGCCGCAGCGGCGCCACCGTGCGTTGGGCATCGCGGGCGTCGCGCGCGAGGATCTCGCGCAGCAGACCGTCAATTGTCACCGAAACCCCCTTGTCTTTCAACTGCTTATACCGACGTTCGGCCCGTTCCTCGGCGCTGGCGGTCAAAAACACCTTATAGGGGGCGTCGGCGAAGATGACCGTACCCATGTCCCGGCCGTCGGCGACCAGGCCCGGCGCGGCCCGAAAGGCCCGCTGCCGCTCCTTCAGCGCCGAGCGGACCTCGGGAATGGCAGCGATCGCCGAGGCCACCGTGCCGGTCGTTTCCAGACGCAGTTCGTCGGTGGCGTCGACCCCGTTCACCAGGACCCGCATCTCCGCGTCGGCCTGTTCACGGAAGGTCACGGACGTATCGAAGGTGCAGCGCACCAGCGCGGCCGAATCGGACAGGTCCAGATCCGCCCAGCTGGCGGCCACGCCGACAGCGCGGTACAGCGCGCCCGAGTCCAGGTAATGCCAGCCCAGCCGCGAGGCGACCATGCGGCTGACCGTCCCCTTGCCTGCCCCGGACGGGCCATCGATGGTGAGCACGGGGATCGGTGAGGTCATTGCAGGTACCTGTGGGCGTGAAAGCATGAAATTATGTCCGAAGCGGCCCAACGACCGGCCCGATTTCGGCCTTCCAAAGAAATTCCGTTCAACTGCTTGAATCCGCTCGGAAAGACAGGCTAGAATGGCGGGCTTAGTACGCTTCATTCCATTCAACGCCGAGGTTTCACATCATGAAGGTCCTGTCCTCCCTGAAGTCGGCGAAGGCCCGTCACCGCGACTGCAAGGTGGTTCGCCGTCGTGGCAAGGTCTTCGTGATCTGCAAGTCCAACCCGCGCTTCAAGGCCCGCCAGCGCTGATTTCTGGCGCAAGCGCGGTCCACGGAAAGCCGCCCTTTGGGCGGTTTTTTGTTGCCGCCGTCCATGGCGGTCACCCTTTCGGGCCATCGCTGAGGCGATGTCAAAAATCGCTCCTGGCGATTTTTTGTTGCCGCTTTTCCTCTGCTATAAAGATGGCCTCAACCGGGGAGCCCTGCCATGAAGCGTCGCCTGTACGTGCTGTCACTGATCGCCCTGTCCAGCCTGAGCGCACAGGCGTGGTCGGAAACCCTGCTGATCGACCGTGCCCGCGACCCGGCATCGAATCTGCCGGTGCGTGGCCTGACCACCTCGCAGGTGGAAGCCAAGTTCGGCGCCCCGCAGCAGCGCATGGATCCGCGTGGCGGCCAGAAGCGCCAATGGCCCACGATCAACCGCTGGGTCTATCCGCAGTTCACCGTGTACTTCGAGAAGAACCGGGTGATCGACGTGGTGACCAACAAGGCCAGCCCCGACGAGATCGGCCCCAAGTCGCCGATTCGCTGAAATACTGCGGCGCGCGTGCCTGTCGCACCGCGCCGCCCACCTGCCCCGCCACCAGGCGAGGCGGCGCATTCTTTAGAAAATGCACGCCGGTGACCCGTCCCGGCCCAGCCGATGGAAAATCCAATGACCGATGTCCGTTTCCCCGCGGAGTGGGAGCCCCAGTCCGCGATCCTGATCGCGTGGCCACACGCCGGTACCGACTGGGCCGATCGCCTGGAATCGGTCGAGGAAACCTATATCGCCCTGGTCGCCGGCATCACCCGCTTCCAGCCGGTAGTGATCTGCGTGGCCGACGGCGACCTGCAGATCTACGCCGAAGCGCGGCTGCGCTCGGCGCGCGTGGACATGGACCAGGTGCGCTTCATCGAGGCGCCTTACAACGACACCTGGCTGCGTGATTCGGGTCCGATCAGCCTGCGTGGCCAGGACAGCTTCAAGCTGATGGATTTCCGCTTCACCGGCTGGGGCGGCAAATACGACGCTTCGCTGGACGATCTGCTGATTGGTGCCTTGGCCGGTGCGGGCGTGTTCCGCGATGCCTACGTGCAGAGCGTGGATTTCGCCCTGGAAGGCGGCGGCATCGAAACCGACGGCAACGGCACCCTGCTCACCACCTGGCGCTGCCTGCATGAGCGCCATCCGGAAGCGACCCGCGAACAGATCAGCGACACGCTGCGGTCCACCCTGCGCCAGCAGCGCGTGCTGTGGCTGGAGCACGGCCATCTGGAAGGTGACGATACCGACGCGCACATCGACACCCTGGCCCGCTTCGCGCCGGACGATGCGATCGTGTACCAGGCCTGCGACGACGTCTCGGACGTGCACCACGCCGAACTCACCGCGATGGGCAACGAGCTGGCCGCGCTGCGTACCCGTGACGGCCAGCCCTACACGCTGTATCCGCTGCCGTGGGCGCAGCCGATCCTGGACGACGGCCGCCGCCTGGCCGCCAGCTACGCCAACTATCTGATCCTCAACGGTGCGGTGCTGATGCCGGCCTACGGCGATCCGGCCGATGGCCCGGCCGCGGAAGTGCTGGCCAGGGCGTATCCGGGCCGCGAGATCGTGCAGATCCCCTGCCGCGCCCTGATCTGGCAGAACGGCAGCCTGCACTGCGTCACGATGCAGCTGCCGGCCGGCCTGCTGGCCGCCTGACGCTGTCCTTGTAGAGCCGAGCTTGCTCGGCTGGGGCTTTTCAGACGAAGCCTCAGCCGAGCAAGCTCGGCTCTACAAGGAGTACGGGACGCGCGCGGTACCATTGCCCCACTTTCGCTCCTTCTTTTGTCCCATGAGCCAATCTACCCTTCCCGTCGCGCTGATCCAGGAGCGCAACCACGGCGATGCCGACGCCAACCTGACGGTGATCGAGGCGCGCGTGGCCGAAGCAGCCAAGCGCGGCGCCAGGCTGGTGCTGCTGCAGGAGCTGCACAACGGCGCATATTTCTGCCAGCACGAGTCGGTGCATGAGTTCGATCTGGCCGAGCCGATCCCGGGACCAAGCACCGAGCGCCTGGCCGCACTGGCAAAGCAGCACAAGGTGGTGCTGGTGAGCTCGCTGTTCGAGCGCCGCGCCGCCGGCCTGTACCACAACACCGCGGTGGTCTTTGAGGCCGACGGCGGCGTGGTCGGCAAGTACCGCAAGATGCACATCCCGGACGATCCCGGCTTCTACGAGAAGTTCTACTTCACCCCGGGCGACATGGGCTTCAAGCCGATCGATACCTCGGTCGGCCGCCTGGGCGTGCTGGTGTGCTGGGACCAGTGGTATCCGGAAGGTGCGCGCCTGATGGCGCTGGCCGGTGCGGACCTGCTGCTCTACCCGACCGCGATCGGCTGGGATCCGGACGATGCGCAGGACGAGAAGAACCGCCAGCGCGATGCCTGGGTGCTGAGCCATCGTGGCCACGCCGTGGCCAACGGCCTGCCGGTGCTCAGCTGCAACCGGGTCGGCCATGAAGCCTCGCCACTGGGCGCATCCGGCATCGACTTTTGGGGCAACAGCCACGTGCTGGGCCCGCAAGGCGAGTTCCTGGCGCAGGCCGGAGGCGAGCCGGAAATCCTGAGCGTGGAAGTGGACCTGCAGCGCAGCGAGCACGTGCGCCGGATCTGGCCGTTCCTGCGCGACCGCCGCATCGACGCCTACGGCGACCTGCTCAAGCGCTACATCGACTGATGCGGCTGCACGCGCAGCGCGCATGAACACCGCCGCCACGCCCGCCATCCGCCCCGTTCGCGCCGAGGACATCGGCGCGATCACGGCCATCTACGGCGCGCAGGTGGAGGGCAGTGTTTCGACTTACGAATACGAACGCCCCGGTATTATCGAGATGCAGCGGCGCATGGAAGCCATCGTGGCCCAGGGTTATCCCTACCTGGTCGCCGAGATCGATGGTCAGGTGGCTGGCTACGCCTATGCCAGCAGCTATCGCGCCCGTCGCGCATATCGCTTGACCGTTGAAAGCACCGTCTACGTCGACACCGCCCGACAGGGGGGTGGTATCGGCGCGGCGTTGCTGCACACATTGATCGAAGCCTGCACGGCGCGCGGCTTCCGCCAGATGATCGCGGTGATCGGCGAAGCGGCCAACGCCGGATCGGTACGCTTGCACGAACGTCTGGGCTTCCGCACCGTGGGCGTGTTCCAGGGCATCGGCCGCAAGCACGGCCGCTGGCTCGATACCGTACAGATGCAGCGGGCGCTGGGTGACGGCGACGCGTGCGACCCTCCTGATGAGTAATCCATGACCGATCCCGATTCCCTCACCCTGCCCGCCGCGCCCGTACTGGACGATGCCGTCGAACAGCCGATGCGCGTGGTCGAACGCGATGGCGTGCGCTACACCCTGCTGGGCACCGCACATGTGTCCAAGGCCAGCGTCGAGGCCGTGCAGCAGGCCATCGACTCGCATCCCTACGACGCGGTGGCGGTGGAGCTGGACACCCAGCGCCTGCAGGCGCTGAGCGATCCCGATGCGCTGGCCAAGCTGGATCTGGTGCAGGTGATCCGCAAGGGCCGCGTGGCGCTGTTCGCCGCCAACCTGGCCCTGGCCGCCTACCAGCGCCGCCTGGCCGAACAGCTGGGCATCGAACCCGGTGCCGAACTCAAGCGCGCGGTGTCTGCAGCCAAGGAACGCGGCATGGCCGTGCACCTGATCGACCGCGAAGTCGGGCTGACCTTCAAGCGCGCCTCAGCCAAGCTGGGCTTCTTCGGCAAGCTGAAGCTGGGCACCGGCCTGCTGGGTGGACTGTTCGCCTCGGAGGAAGTGGGCGAAGCGGAGATCGAGCAGCTCAAGCAGGGCGACATGCTGGAGGCCAGCTTCGGCGAATTCGCGCGCGAGAGCCCGGCCTTGTTCGAAGCGGTGATCGCCGAGCGCGACCGCTACATGGCCGCCAGCCTGCGCCAGTCCGCGGGCGATGCGCGCGAGGTGCTGGCCGTGGTCGGCGCCGGCCACCTGCAGGGCCTGGCCCGGCATCTGGCAGAAGACCAGGCCGATCCGGCCACGGTCCGCGCAGAACTGGAGCACGTGCAGACCAAGCGCAAGCTGCCCTGGATCATGATGCTGCTGAGCCTGCTGGTGCTGGGCGGGATTGCCTGGGGCTTCTACAACGGCGGGGCAAAGTTCGGCAGCACCCTGCTGCTGCAGTGGCTGGTATTGAGCGGCGGCCTGGCGGGGCTGGGCTGCCTGATCGCCGGCGGCCATCCGCTGAGCATCCTGGCCGCAATCATCGCCGCACCGTTGAAGCCTTTCCGTCCCGGCCTGCCAGCCGGCGCGTTCAGCGCGCTGGCCGAAGTGCACCTGCGCAAACCTGCCTATGGCGATTTCCTGGCGCTGCGCGACGATGCGCAGACGCTCAAGGGCTGGTACCGCAACCGGGTGTGCCGGGTGGTGCTGACCTTCCTGCTGACCAACCTGGGCAGCATGCTCGGCTTCTGGATCACCGGCGCCTTGATCGCCGGCAAGCTGCTGGGCTGATCAGCCCTCCGGGTCGGGCAGGCGTGCCCCCGCGCCCTGCTCGCCCAGCGTGTCGTGCGGATTGCGCAGCGGGCACACCTTCAACCAAAGGCAATCGCAGCCAATGCAGCCATCCAGCACATCACGCAGCTGGGCCATGCGCTGGATGCGTGCATCCAGCTCGACGCGCCAGGCGGCGGACATGCGCCGCCATTCGGCTGCCGTTGGCTTGCGATCCTTGGGCAACCGGTCCATCGCCTTCTTGACCGTGACCAGGGGAATGCCCAGCCGCTGAGCCACCTTTATCACCGACACACGCCGCAGCACTTCGCGCGGACATCGCCTGTCTGGGCGTGCTCTGGCCACCTCGATACATGGCGCGTGCACCGCTAGCACGCGGCGAATTGGTCCGGCTATTCGAGGACTGGCAACTCGATCTGATGCCGTTGTACGTAGCCTTTCGGCCCAGCCCGCACGTCGCCTCAAGCTGCGCGTGTTCATCGACTGGAGCTGATGGTGCGGTACGCATCCGCCATCCAGCCGCCGCACTAGCTACCGTCTTACCGAAACGTCGGTGCCCCCGGCCCGGACGCGCATCGCAGGACTGCCGATATGGCAGAGCCGAGTGACAGCACGATGAGCGACACCGACATCTGATACCCCGGCACCAAGGCGGCGCTGGCTTCGTACGATCGGTTGGCCGCCCGTCATGGCTCCGGCCATGGCAGGCGCGGATCGCCAAAACAGTTGTGCCTCTGGTCGCTGTGCCGGCCAGGCCAACGCATGCGATGGCATCACGGCTGTCTGCGTCCCACGCGGGTAACTGCCTGCCACCGTTCAGTCGGTTCTCCACTCCGGCTTGCACGAGCCCATCGGCACCAGCACGGTCCGATAGACGCCCGGCGTGCGCGACATCACCACCTGCTCGGTCATGCCCTGGTAGGTCCCCAGTGGCGTCTGCGCGCTGAACAGATCCGGCTCGAGGTAGCGGTGCGCTTCCATGGATCCGGCGGTGGCCCGGGCGTAATCCCGGTCGAACAGACCCAGCGACAGCTGCCATAGCACCGTCCTGGTCAGCGAGGTGACCACGCGATAGCTGCCGCCTTCAAGGGCCCGGCGCTTCAGCGCCGCGATGATGCCCACCGTGTTGAGCCAGCCCACCAGGTTATCGCAGATCGGCACGATCGGCGGCTGCCTTGGTCGCTCCAGCGAGCCTTCGATCGCGAACACGCCCCCGACGGCGGCGCCGACCTCGTCGAAACCCGACCGGTTCGACCATGGCCCATGTTCGCCATGCAGCACCACGCTGGCATGGATGAGGCCTGGCCTGCGCGCGCACAGTTCGGCCGCATCGCGTCCGTGGTGCTGCAGGAAGCCCGGCCGCTTGTTGGCGAAGAAGACGTCCGCGTCCCGCAGCAGGCGATCGAAGGTGGCGCGGTCCTCGACCGAATCGTCCAGCAGCGTCGAGCGCATGCCGACCTGTGCGTCCCAGTAGAAGGCCTCGATTTCCGAGTCTCCCGGCCGCCAGATGTTGAGCGCGTCGGCACCATACAACGCCAGGTCGCGGCCGATGGCTCCGCCGGCAATCACGTGGCTCATACCCAAGGCGCGGATGCCGTCCAGCGGCAGGATCGGATTTGGCGTGAACGGCACCGGTTCGCTGTCTCCGATCTTCTCGATCGTGATCAGCGGCATCTGTGCCAGCACTTCGGTGTACTGCGGCTCGCGTCGGAATTCGTCATTGCTGCGCACCATCGCCAGGACCACCCCGGCCTCGGCGGCGGCGTCCTCCAGGTCTTGGGCGCGCCAGTACAGGATGGCGTTGTTGATGGCGTCGTTGCTCTCGCTGCAGCGAAGCAGCTGCAGAGTCCTGGCACGCAGCTTCGGATAGAAATCTAGCGCGATCACATGCCGGCCATCCCGTGTTTCCCGGAACAGTGGCAGCGAGAGGAACGGACTGCCCTCGAACTGGCCAGGGCTGGGACCGCGGCCATTGATCGTTTCCCACTTGCCTTCGAAGAAACCGCAGAACCGACGCAGCGATTTGCGCACGTCGATCCCGATGTCCTGCCCCTCGCCCGTGCGCTGTCGCCACAGCGCCGCCACCGCGACGCTCTTGGCGGCCAGCGCGAGCGCCGCGCTGGTGCCGAACCGGATGCGGCTGGGCACGATCGGATCGGCGCCATGGAAGGCGATCGTGCCGCCGCTGTCCGCGCTGGCTAGGCCCACCTCGCGAAGGAGGTGCTCCAGCGCATGGTGGAAGTCGAACGCTGACGAGGTCGCAGGACGACGCAAGCACGCCTGCAATGCATCCGACAGCGATTCGTTCGGTTGCGCGCCTTCCGGCCGCCGGGCTGAAGCACTCATCGGAATCTCCTCGGTCCGTTTCCCTGCGCATCCTGCGCGCGGGCCGTCGCCGATTCTTGCCCGGGCTTGCCCTGGTTGTGACGAAGTTGCGCCGCGCGGCCGGTTTCGGCAGAGCGCCGGCGCGCGGCCGCCTCCAGGCCGGCGCCCGCGGCCCAGCCCTCGACCTGTGGCGCGTCGAGGCTGGGATCGGGCTGGCAAGGCGGGTTCAACGGCGCGGCTGAGGCGACCAAAGGCACCGCCGGCCCCTTGTCCCCCAAACGCACGTACGCGAGCACGGCCTTGGCCTCGGTCTCGCTCAGGCCGTGGAACGCGGCCCGCTGCTGGATCGAGAAATCCGAATAATTGAAATATCGCAGGTCGCGCCCCGCGCGCGCATGGCCGCTGCCGCAGGAGGCGTTGGTGATCCGCGCGAAGGTGGACGACTTGCGCACGTGGTGGTCATTCCACAGTCGTTCGCCCTGCAAGACACCGGCCTCGGTGAGCGACTGCAACGCTTCGCTGCGTTGTCCAGCGGCAGCGCGATGCCGACCGTATACAGGCCTCCGTCCTGGAGGCCGCCCTGCAGGCATGCGGCCGCTTTGAGGACGATCCGCCGCGAGGCGACATTCGCATCATTGATGTCCACCCACGGCACGCTGGCCTTGGTGGTGGCCGGCGCCGCCGTGGTACGTTCGAACTCCGGCGCGTCCTGGAAGCCGCAGCGATGGCAGACGAACCAGACTGCGGCCGCCGAGGACATGGCGCTGGCCGGCAGGGTCAGCGCCACCTGCCGGCTGACGCTTCCACCGCTGCTGAGCAGTTCCAGCGGCAGGTCGATCGCCGTTGCCGGCGCGGCCTGCGCGCAGCGCAATGCCAACAGCAGGCCCAGGATCCAGAGACGGCCGGGATGACGCATTGATTTTCCCCTTGGCGCTTTGAAGTTGCCGGCGACCGCACAGGCGCGGACCGAATTCGAAGGCGCGCAAGCTATCGACGGTCACAGGATTCACCTAGTCCAACGATGCGTTTGCTGGACGCTTCTTGCTTCCCGTGCAACGCATGCGCCGGAACGTGATCGCCCGACACTTCAAATCGTGCACCGCTTGGAAGCCGGAACGCGCGAGGGCGCACACACGACGATCGCTGGCCGACGCGATGTCGATGCCCCTGGTTACACGGACGGCAGCGCGCAAGCGCGAGCACAACCGGACCATTGCCGGCAACGATCTGCAATACCCGCATCTGGCATCGCTCCTAGGATCGACACCGATGGCGCCCACCTGGGCGCGGATGCGGACGGGTTGTCATGCCAACGAGTGGTTCGAGCACGTTCGATACGCTGCGGGTCGAGATCAGGGGTGCCGCGGCCATCGTGATCCTGAGCCGGCCGCATGCGCTCAACGCCCTCACTCACCGCGCGCTCGAGGAACTGCGCGATGCCTGCGCGATGCTGCGCGACGACCCGGCCGTCCGCGGCCTCGTCGTCACCGGCGACGGCGACCAGGCCTTCGCCGCGGGGGCCGACATCAAGGAAATCGCCGACGCCGATGCGGTCCAGGCCGCGCGCATGACCCGCTTCGGCCAGTCGGTGTTCGAATTCGTCGAGCATCTGGGCAAGCCGGTCGTGGCCGCGGTGAACGGACTGGCGCTGGGCGGCGGCTGCGAGCTTGCGATGGCCTGCACCCTGCGCCTGGCCTCGCCACGGGCCTCGTTCGGGCAACCGGAAATCAAGCTCGGGCTGATCCCAGGCTATGGCGGCACCCAGCGCCTGGCGCGCCTGGTGGGCAAGAGCGCCGCACTGCAGCTGATCCTGACCGGCGCCAGCATCGATGCCGCCACCGCGCTGCGCATCGGCCTGGTCGACGAACTGGTCGATGCGGACCGGTTGCTGGCGCGGGCCGAGGAGATCATCGCCCAGATCGCGCGCAACGCACCGCTGGCGGTGGGCTATGCGCTGGAGGCGGTCACGCAGGGCCTGCTCGGCGCGCCAGCGCAGGGCTACGCCCTGGAAAGCACGCTGTTCGCGCTGTGCGCGGCGACCGAGGACAAGCAGGAAGGGACGCGCGCGTTCCTTGAAAAGCGCGCCCCGGCGTTCAAGGGACGTTGACCGACCACCGACCACCGGCGCCGAAGCGGCGACGGGCAGCATTCAACCAGGAGTCACGCCGATGGCCTCGACGGGTCACATCTTTTCCGATCTGAAAGTCCTGGACCTGGCCAGCTACATCGCCGGTCCCGCCGCCGCCACGATCCTGGCCGATTTCGGCGCGGATGTCGTCAAGGTCGAGCCGCCGGGCGGCGATGTCTACCGCTACTTCTCCGCCACCCCGCCCAATCCCGTCAGCGCGTTCAACTACGCCTGGCAGCTGACAAACCGCAACAAGCGCAGCATCGCCATCGACCTGAAGTCGCCCGAGTCGAGCGAAGTCCTGGAGCGGCTGGTCCAGTGGGCCGACGTGGTGGTGGTGAATTTTCCGCCGCGGGTCAAATCCTCGCTGGGCCTGACCTATGAAGCGCTCGCAGCGATGAATCCCAGGCTGGTGTACGCCGACATCACCGGCTATGGGCTGCAAGGCCCGGACGCGGACGTGCCCGGCTTCGACGTGACCGCCTACTGGGCGCGCTCGGGCCTGATGCAGGTGACCCACGACGCCGACAGCCCGCCGACGCTTCCCATCCCCGGCATCGGCGACCATGCCACCGCGACCACGCTCTACGCGGCGATCGTCACCGCGCTCTATATCCGCGAGAAGACCGGCAAGGGCGCGCACGTCACCACGTCGCTGATCGCCAACGGCATCTGGGCGGCCGGCGCCTGGGTGGAGGGTGGCCTCAACGGCGGCACGTTCTTCCCCCAGCACGATCGCAAGCGTCCGCCCAATGCGCTGCTCAACCCCTACCTGACCGCCGACGGGCGCTGGCTGCTGCTGGTGGCGGCGCAGCGCAAGGACTGGCCGCCGTTCGCGCGCGCGATCGGCCGGCCCGAGCTGGTCGAGGATCCACGCTTCTCCGACGAGGACCGCGCCGCCAACGCCGCGGCGCTGGTGGACATCCTCGATCCGGTCTTCGCCGGCAAGCCGCTGGCCTACTGGAAGGACACGCTTGGCGCGGCGCGCGTGATCTTCGGGGTGGTCCAGGTCGCCGAGGAAATCATCCACGACCCGCAGCTGGACGCCAACGCGGTGGTGGTGCCGCTGCACCTGGCCGACCGTCCCGCGGGCCGCACGGTCAGCAGCCCGCTGCAGATCATCGGCGCACCGAAGGTCGCGCCCACGGCCGCGCCGCGGCTTGGCGAGCACGCCGATGCGCTGCTGCGCGATCTGGGCTTCAGCCAGGCCCGGATCGCCGCGCTCTACGAGGTCGGCGCCGTCGCCAGGTTCGAAGAATGAGGCGATCGCATCCCTGAAGCCCGCGGTGCCGGCCGTACCTGGACCGCGGCGCGTTGGACAAACCACACCGGAGCCACCATGACTGAAGACCAAATCCGCGCATCGGCCTACGCGATGCCCTTCACCAGCCCGGCCTACCCACGGCCGCCGTTCCGGTTCGTGGACCGGGAATTCATCATCATCGCCTATCGCACCGACCCGGCCGCGCTGGCGAAAGTCATCCCGGAGCCGTTGCTGCCCGCCGACCCGATCGTCAAGTACGAATTCATCAAGATGCCCGATTCCAGCGGACTGGGCAGCTATACCGAATCGGGGCAGGTGCTGTCGGTCACGCATGAAGGCAAGCCGGGCGGCTTCACCCACGCGATGTACCTGGACAGCGAGGCGGGCATCGCGTCGGGCCGCGAGATCCTCGGCTTCCCGAAGGTGCTGGCCCAGCCACGGCTCGAGGTGCGCAACGACGCGCTGGTCGGCACCCTCGACTACAACGGCGTGCGCGTGGCGACGGCCACCATGGGCTACAAGTACCGCGAACTGGATCGCGCGGCGGTCGCCCGCTCGCTGGCGGTACCGGGCTTCCTGCTCAAGGTGATTCCGCACGTGGACGGCAGCGCGCGGGTGATCGAACTGGTTCGCTACGCGGCGACCGACATCACCATCAAGGGCGCCTGGAGCGGGCCGGCGTCGCTGGAACTGCATCCCCATTGCTTCGCGCCGGTGGCGAACCTGCCGGTGCTGGAGATCGTGTCGGCCACGCACCTGGTGGCCGACCTCACGCTCGGCGGTGGCGAGGTCGTCCTGGACTACCTGGCCCATCGCGATCCCCACTGACCCCGTAGCCGAGGACCACATGGCCACCCCGTCCCCTGAAAGACACCCCGCACTGCCTGCCCCCGACAGCGATTTCTATCAGGTCCGCGAACTGCTTTCCGACGGCGAACAGGCGCTGCTGGCGCGCGTGCGCCGGTTCATGGAAGCGCAGGTCGCGCCGATCATCAACGATTACTGGGCCAGGGACGCGTTCCCGTTCGAGCTGCTGCCCGGCATCCGCGACCTTGGCATCGCCGGGGTCGGCTACCAGGGATACGGGTGCCCGGGTGGCAGCACCTTGCTCGACGGCTTCATCGCGATGGAGATCGCGCGCGTGGATTCGTCGGTGGCGACCTTCTACGGCGTGCACAGCGGGCTGGCGATGGGCTCGATCTACCTCGGCGGCTCGGAGGAACAGAAGCAGCGCTGGCTGCCGCCGATGGCGCGGATGGAAAAGATCGGCTGCTTTGGCCTGACCGAGCCGCTGGTCGGTTCGTGCGCCGGCGGCGGCCTGCTGACCACGGCCAGGCGTGAGGGCGAGAGCTGGGTGCTGAACGGACAGAAGCGCTGGATCGGCAACGCGCCCTGGTGCGACCTGTCGGTGATCTGGGCGCGCGACCTGGACGACGGCCAGGTCAAGGGCTTCGTGGTAGAGAACAAATCCACGCCGGGTTTCTCGGTGCAGAAGATCGAAAACAAGATCGCCTTGCGGGTGGTCCAGAACGGCGTGATCACGCTGGACAACTGCCGGATCCCCGAGGCCGACCGGCTGCAGGGCGACCGCTCGTTCCGCGATACCGCGCGGGTGTTGCGGCTGACCCGCCAATACGTGGCCTGGGAAGCGGTGGGCTGCGCGATGGGCGCCTACGAACATGCGCTGCGCTACGCGCAGACCCGCGAGCAGTTCGGCAAGCCGATCGCCAGCTTCCAGTTGGTGCAGGACCTGCTGGCCAGGATGCTGGGCAACGTGACTGCCTCGCAATGCATGGTGTTCCGGCTGGCGATGCTGCAGGACCAGGGCAAGCTGCTGGACCAGCACGCGTCGCTGGCCAAGGCCTTCTGCACGACGCGGATGCGCGAGACCGTCGGCTGGGCGCGCGAGCTGCTGGGCGGCAACGGCATCGTCCTCGACTACGACGTGGCGCGGTTCTTCGCCGACGCCGAGGCCCTCTATTCGTACGAGGGCACGCGCGAGATGAACACCCTGATCGTCGGCAAGGCGGTCAGCGGCTTCAGCGCTTTCGTCTGACCAAAGCCACCAGGAGATCAGCATGAACGACACCATCCAACGCGTCACGATCATCGGCACCGGCGTCATCGGCGCGAGCTGGGCCGCGCTCTTCCTGGCCAAGGGGCTGCAGGTCGTCGCCACCGACGTGGCGCCAGGCGCCGAAACGCGGTTGCGGCATTTCATTGAGGGGGTGTGGCCAAGCTTCGACAAGGCCGACCTCGCCGATGGCGCATCGCCGGCGAACCTGCGTTTCTCGGCCGACCTGGACGAGGCGCTGTCCGGCGCGGACCTGGTCCAGGAAAACGGGCCCGAGCGCCTGGACTTCAAGCGCGAGCTGTATGCGCGCCTGGACGAACGCTTGCCGCCGGAGGTCATCATCGCCTCGAGTTCGTCGGGCCTGAAGATCAGCGACGTGCAATCCGCCTGCCGCCGCCACCCGGAACGCTGCGTCACCGGCCATCCGTTCAACCCGCCGCACCTGATCCCGCTGGTGGAGATCGTCGGCGGCCACCAGACCTCCGAACGGACGATCGCACGCGTGACGGCGTTCTACCAAGGCATCGGCAAGCGCACCATCGTGCTGCACAAGGAGGTGCCCGGGCATGTCGTCAATCGCCTGCAGGCCGCGCTCTACCGCGAGATCGTCCACCTGATCGCCGAAGGCGTGGTGGACGTGGCCGACGCCGACACCGCCGTGTCCTGGGGTCCCGGGCTGCGCTGGGGCGTGATGGGCCCGAACCTGCTCTACCACCTGGGCGGCGGCGCCGGCGGCATCGAGCACTTCTTCGAACAGTTCACCGGGCCGATGACCGCGTGGTGGCAGGACCTGGGCTCGCCCACGCTGACCCCGGAACTGCAGGCGCGGATCGTGCAGGGCGTGCAGGCGCTGGTGGACGGGCGCACCAGCGATGCGCTGGCCGAGCGTCGCGATGCCCTGCTGCGCCAGCTGATCACCTCGCGCCGCGGCGAGTAGCGCATCGGCCTGTCCGGCGACGGCGGACATTTCATCCTTCTCGCTCGCCTGCCACGGGCCGATGTGCGGCCTGCTTGCCGCGACACTTGCGCGACTTGGTGCCGGGCTCCGCCGGCAGGCCGCAAGATGGGCAAAGAAAGCGCAACAAGGCGCAAGAACGAAGCGTGCTGATCGCTTATTCCTAGCCATCGCAGGCGCGGCCATGCCGCAACGCTCACGCCTGCCGCGTCCCTGCACCTTGGAATGCCATGACGACTCTCCCGGCTTATCGCGACCTGGCGCTGGTGATCCTGTTCACCGGCCTGATGTGGATCCCCTACACGCTGGCCCTGATCGCCCGCGGTGGTCTGGGCGCGGCGACGGGCAACCGCGACGCCCCGACGGAACTTCCCGCCTGGGCCGGGCGCGCCAAGCGCGCGCATGCCAACGCGGTGGAGAACCTGGTGCTCTTCGCACCGGCGCTGCTGGGTGCGGTGGCGCTGGGGGCGGACACGCAGGTGGTGGCGCAGGCGGCGCACGTCTACCTGGCTGCCAGAATCGTGCACTACCTGGCCTACGTGGCGGGAATTCCCTTCGTGCGGACCCTGGCGTTTGTCAGAGGACTGGTGGCGACCCTGTACCTGGCTATCCTGGTGATGCGATGAGTGCCTCCCCCGCTCATGCCATCGCGCCCGATGCCCCCCGGCGCCGGGTGCTGCTGTACTTCGCCTGGCACCATCCGGAAGAGGCGCAGGCGCCACTGTCGGAGATCGACGACCGCTTCCCGGCGCTGTTCGAATTGCGCCGGCTGTTCTATCCGCGCTTCGAAGCGCTGGCGCAGCCTGCGATCGACCAGGGCATCTCCGGCTTCCTCGACCACGTACAACGGGAGAACTTCGTCGGTTTCGCCGAACTGGTACATGCCCTGACCGGCCATCCACCGCTCCAGGTCGAGCGCGTCTCGCGCGAGGGCGCTTGGACGCCGCTGGATCATGCGCTGACCGCGCAGGTCGATACCGTGGTGGTCATCAGCTTCGATTCGGTCCGCACGCGGCAAGCCGCCACCGAAGCCGAGGTGGCCGCGGCCAGGCGCTTCCTGGCAGACCCGGATCACGTGCTGTTCGTCTGCCCGCACCACGATATCGGCGATGCGGGCGAACTGGAGCCGGCCCAGCGCGCACAGCGGCGGGAACAGGAGCACCTGCACCATGGCGATGCCGCGATCCCGCCGCGCCAGGCCTTCGGCCACTTCGGGATAACGCTGCTCGCCGGGCTGAGACTGCCGGTGGAAAACCGCCACGGGCTGCGCCCGGCGATCGAGCCGGACGGCTCGCCCACGCCGCTGGACATCGATCGTCGCCACGACACGCTGTCGCTGCTGCAGGGCGTCCATACGTTCAACCTGCACGCGCACCTGCCGCATCTGGCACGGGTGGGCATGGGACTGACGCGCCTGAAGGTGCTTGCGCGGCAATGGATCGACCGTTCGGCGCCGCCGCATCCGTTCACCCTGGACGGCGATGGATTGTTCGACGCGCTATTGCAATCCAGCCCCGATGCCTTCCCGGGCAAGGCCCTGGTCTGCGACGCCACGCTGTTCAGTTCTACCGCCGGCGGCCTGGCCTCGTTGCGCCAGCTCTGGTCCAACCTGCTGCTGCGGCCACATCGAGGTTGAGCGGGGAACCCTGCCCTGGCGAAGCGGCATCCGGGGTGCGCACAGATCAACAAGAATCCGGCGCCGAAGTGTTCTATTCATCACTCTTCGATCGGGAAGGCATTGATGCGAGGCATGGCGTTGGCAAGCGTGGCTGGAAGGCGCCGAAAGCAGGGGGCCGGCCTGTTGGCGGCGTGCGTCAGCCTGCTGGCGGGCTGTACCCCCCAGGCCGCACCGTCGCTGGGCCTGTTTGGCGCCTATTTCCCGGCCTGGCTCCTGTGCGGGCTGATCGGCATCGTGGGCGCGCTGGTGGCGTGGCGGCTGATGGTGGCCTGGCGGCTGTCCGGCGCCGTGCCCGCGCAACGCCTGGCCTGCTGCGCGTTCGGCCTGATCGTGGCCTGCCTGGCCTGGTGGTGGAGACCATGAGCGCATGAAGACGATGCAACGGCCGCGCCCGGGCGCGAAGGCGAAGATCGCGGTGGCGGTGCTCGTGCTGGTCGCGGTGATCATGTTCGCGCTCAGCCTGCGGCGCGCGCGTGAACATCCGTCCACCGACGACGCCACCATCGATGCCGACGTGGTGCATGTCGCCTCGCTGGTGGGTGGCCGCATCGTCAGCATCCCGGTCCAGGATGGCGCCACGGTCAAGCGCGGTTCCGTGCTGTTCCAGATCGACGCGTTTCCCTACCAGGCCGCGGTGACGCAGGCCGAAGCCGACCTCGCGCTGGCCCGCGCCGGGCTGGGCACGCAGGGCCGCGCCGTCGCGACCCAGACCTCCGTGGCCGACGTGTCCGACGACCAGGTCCGCCGGGCCGAGGCCAACCAGCGGCTGGCCGCCAGCACGGTGGAGCGGTTGCGGCCGCTGGCCGCGCAGGGCTACGTGCCGCGCCAGCAACTGGACCAGGCCGAACTCGCATTGCGCGACGCGACTACTTCGCTGGCCCAGGCACGCACCCAGAAGGGCGCCTCGCGCAACGCGATCGATACGGTGCAGGGCGCCACCGCCGCCGTGCAGGCGCGCGAGGCGGCGCTAGCGCTGGCCCGGCGCGCACTGGCCGATACCACCGTGCGCGCGCCGCAGCGTGGCCGGGTGGTCGGCCTGTCGGTGCTCGCCGGCGAGGTCGTCGCGCCCTCCCAGGCGCTGTTCACCCTGGTCGTCGACGATCCCTGGTATGCGGTGGGCAACTTCCGCGAAGGCGAACTGCGTTACATCCATCCCGGACAATGCGCCACGGTGTATTCGATGATCGACCGCAAACTCCATTTCCGCGGCGAAGTCGAATCGATCAGTTCGGGCGTCCTGGACACCGATCGGGTCAACCTGCCCCGCTCGGTGCCCTACGTCGAGAAATCCGTGAACTGGGTGCGCGTGGCGCAGCGGTTCCCGGTGCGGATACGGCTGGACGCGCCGCCTCCGGAGCTGGTCCGCCTGGGCGCCAGCGCTGTCGTGGAGGTCGCCCATGGCCCGGCCTGCCGCTGAACCTACCGCCGGGGCCGGCGTGCCTTATCCCGCGCTGCTGCTGCGCGCCACCCCCGGCCGTGCTGGGGTGGCGCTGCGGCTGGCCACGGTGTGCGCACTGACCGCCGCGGCCACCGTCTACTACGGCACGCCGGAGGCCGCGCTCACCATCTACATCGCCTTCTTCCTGTTCAAGCCCGATCGCACCACCAGCGTGATCCTGCCGATCGCGCTGACGCTCGTCATCACGCTGGTGATCGCCTTGATCTTTCCCCTCGCCGCCCACGTGGTCGATGCGCCGGGATGGCGCTTGCTGGCCATGGGCGGATGCTCGGTCGCGCTGCTGTGGCTGGGCGCGGCGAGCAAGCTCAGGCCGCTTTCTCCGATCCTCGCGCTGATCGTGGTGTACGCGCTGTCGCTGCTGGACCGCACGCCCAGCGGCGAGCTGGCCACCCGCGCGCTGTTCTACGCCTGGCTGTTCGTCGCCATTCCCGCGGCGATTTCGCTGCTGGTCAACCTGGCCAGCGCGCCGGCGCCGGCAACGCTGGCGATGGCGGCCCTCAGCGAACGGTTACATGAAGCGGCGGCCGCATTGGAAGCGCCCCTGCCCCGCCCCGGCGTCCGATTGGCACGGCGTGGCCCGCGCGGCCCCGATCCCCACGCGCCGCTGGCGCTGGCCCAGGTCGAGCAATGGCCCGACGCGCGGACGCGGGAAGCACTCGGCGCGGCCGCGCAATCGGTGTCGCGGCTGTCGCTGCTGGTGGATGCGCTGCGCGACGAGCCCATGCTCCCGGACGCCTGGAGGCGCGCGGCCGCCGCCGTGCTCGAGGCGATGGCGGCCTGCTTCGCGCGTGGCCAATGCCCGTACGACATCGAGCCGCCGGCCGCGCCGGCCGCCACGAACGCGCGGTGCCAGGCGCTGGTCGCTCGCTTCAACGCGGTGCTGACGGCGTTCCCGGGCGCGCCGCCGGCCGCGCCGGAACGCGCGCGCGCGCCTTTCTTCGTGCCCGACGCCCGGGACAACCCGGCCTACCTGCAATACGCGCTCAAGACCACGGCCGCGGCGATGGGCTGCTATGTCCTCTACGTCCTGCTGGACTGGCCCGGGATCCACACCAGCCTGATCACCTGCTACATCGTGGCGCTGCCGACCACCGCCGAGACGGTGGAAAAACTTTCCTTGCGCATCGTCGGCTGCGTGGCCGGCGCGGTGGCCGGCCTGGCCGCGCTGGTCTGGGTCGTGCCGGCCATCGACTCGCTCGGCGCGCTGCTGCTGATGGTGTTCGCCGGCGCGTTCGCCGGCGCCTGGATCGCCGCGGGCAGTCCACGGATCGGCTACGCCGGGTTCCAGTTCGCCTTCGCATTCTTCCTGTGCGTGGTCCAGGGCGACGGGCCGGCGTTCGACCTGACCATCGCCCGCGACCGGGTGCTCGGCATCCTGCTCGGCGATGCGGCCATCTGGCTGGTGTTCGCGGTGTTGTGGCCGGTGCGCGTCGGGCCGCGGATCGACGCCGCCTTCGCTGCGCTGCGGGCGCAGGTCCGGCGCCTGACCACATTGTCGCCGGACGCGCGCCAGCGGGAGCTGGGCGAGTTCGAGCAACGCCTGGCCACGATCGGGGCCGATCTGGAACTGCAGCGCTTCGAACGCCCTGCGGCGGCCGCATCCGATGCCTGGCGCGCCACGTGCCGGCGTTCGCTCGGTGCGGCGGAAAAACTCAAGCCGTTGTTGTTCCTCGAACAGGACCGGCATGTATTGCAGGCCATCGGCGATCGCCTGCGCAGCGGGTCCGAGGCGCCCGCACAGGCCTCGGCCAGCATGGCCTCGGGCCGTCGGCGGCGTGCCGCTGCCTTGGCCGCCGTCCTGGAGCAGTCGCGTGTCGCGCCGCGCTGACGCCCGTCGCCACCGCGGACGCCATGCGGGCGCGCTGGTCCTGGCCGGAGCACTGCTCGCCACCTGCGTTCCGGCGTGGCCGGCCGATGATGTCTGGCGTCCGCAGGTGGCGTTGCCGGACACCACCGGGCCGGCCGGCGACAGGTTCGCCCCGCGTGCGGCGCCATCGCCCCAACGTGCCTTCCAACCCGGCATCGGCGCGATACCGCCCCTGGACGCGCATCCCTATGCGCTGGCCGAATTGATCGACCTGGCCCAGTCGATCAACCCGGATACCCGCATCGCCTGGAATGCCGCGCGCGAAGCGGCGCTGGCCGCCGGCATCGCCCGCAGCGCCTATCTGCCCCAGCTGTCGGCGATGGCCTTGGCCGGCCACCAGCAGAACGATGGCCAAAGCGACGCACTGGGCCAGAGCGTGCCGGTGGACGACCGCTACAACGGATCGGTCGCGGCGCTGTCGTTGCAATGGCTGTTGTTCGACTTCGGCCGGCGCGGCGCGATCTTCGACGCCACCCGGCAGTCGGTGGTCACCGCGCAGCTGGCATTCAGTGGCGCCCACCAGCGGCTCATCCATCGGGTCAGCGTGGCGTTCTACGCCTACTCGGCCACCGGCCTGCGCACGCGCAGCAGCCAGCAGTCGCTGGCCGATGCCCAGGCGATCCAGCAGGCGGCCGCCGCGCGTTTCGAACACGGCATCGGCACCGTCGTCGAAGTCGCCCAGGCGCGCCAGGCCGTGGCCCAGGCGACGCTGGAGCAGGTCCGCGCCGCGGGCAGTCGCGAGGATGCCTACGTGGCGCTGCTGGCCGCCATCGGCCTGCCGCCGCTGACCCGCCTGCAGATCGCGGAAGCCGGCGAGCGCCCGCTCGACAGCGTGCGCGACATCGACGTGGAGCAGGCCATCGAAACGGCCATGACCCGTCGTCCCGACGTGCTGGCCGCATATTCCAACCTGCAGTCCAGCCAGGCCGGCATCCGCCTGGCCAAGGCGGAATACCTGCCGCGGCTATTCCTGTTCGCCAGCTCATCACATGCCCGCGGCGACCTGTCGGTGACCGGATTCCCGGCGCTGGGCAGCAACGAGGTGTCCACGCTCAACCTGGGCAACAGCGGCGATGGCTTCAGCGTCACCGGCCTGATCTCGGTGCCGCTGTTCGACGGCGGTCGCCGCCGTGCCCTGCTCTCCCAGGCCCGGGTCCGCGCGGATTCGGCCGGCACGGTGTTCGATCAACTCAAGATCGAAGCGGCCCGGCAGATCGTGCAGGCCCACAACGATCTGCGTACCAGCCTGCAGGCGCACCGCGCGGCCAGTGAACTGGTCACCGCGGCACAGACCACCTTCGATGCCGCCCTGGCCGCCTACCGCCACGGCGTGGGCACGGCCACGGACACCCTCGCCGCCGAGTGCCTGTTGCTGGAAGCCCAGGTGGCCGCGGCCGATGCGTACAGCGCCGCGCTGTCCGCGGCAGCGACGCTGGCCCTGGCCACCGGCACGCTGGAGGCGGCACCCCCGCCCTGAACCATTGCGGGCAGGGTCCTGCCAACCGCGACGGTGGCGCATGACTGGACGCACAGGCGGGCCTAGCGCAGCAGCAGGTACGCCTCCAGCAGGTCGATCTCGCGCACCAGCCGGATCCGCAGGTCGTCCGGCAGCTCGCCATGCTGGGCGATCCGCAGCAGTTCGCTGCGTTCGGCACGCAGCGCGGCCAAGGCCAGCCCGCTGCCGCGATCGGCAGGCCACAGGCGCCGCTGTGCATCCGGCAAGTCTTCGTCGATCGTGGCCAGGATGTGCCGGTAACGCTCGAGCAAGCCGGCGCGGTGCGCTTCGGGCGCGGTGCAGCCGCGGGTTTGGATCGCCGCGATGGCCGCGTTTGCGGCGGCCTGACGCGCCTGCCGTTCCAGCCGCACGCTGCGCGAGCCGGGCTTTTCCGCCACGCCGCCAAGCAGCGGTGGAATGCCCAGGCTGGCCGCCAGCAAGGTGACCACGATGACCCCGGCGGCGAGGAAGATGACCAGGTCGCGGCAGGGGAAATCGCGCCCATCGGGCAGCAGCAGCGGCAAGGTCATGATGCCCGACAACGAGATCGCGCCACGCGCCCCGGCCAGCGAGGCGATGGCGGCCAGGCGCACCCGCTGGCCGGGACGCTCGGCCAGGAAGGTCGCCGGCAGCACCAGCCGCAGGGTGACCAGCGACCAGGCCAAGCGCAGGGTCCAGATCAGCAGCACCACGGCGGCGATGCAGAGCAGGATCCACAGCGCGCTCTGGCCCGCCTGCGAGGCGACCCGCATCGTGCCGAGGGCGATCTCCGGCAACTGGTGGCCAAGCAGCACGAAAATGGCGCCGTTGCCCACGAAGCGCACCAGGTCCCACACCGCGGTACGCTGGAGGCGGGTGAGCCCCTCGGCCCGCCCTGCGCGCTCTTCGTAGCTCATCGCGATCCCCGCCGACACCGCCCCCAGCACGCCGGAGCCACCGATGGCGGTGGCCAGCAGATAGGCCAGGAACGGGATCAGCAGGCTTACCAGGATCTGGGTGCCGACCTCCTCGCCGAAGCGACCGGAGACGAAATCCTTGACCGCGCTGGCGACCAGCGTCACCGCCGCGCCGGCGAGCACGCCGGCCAGCGCCAGCCATGCCAGGCTGAGCAGTCCATCCAGCCACGACAGTTGCGCGCCCAGCGCTGCGGTGATGGCGAAGCGCAGGCAGATCAGGCCCGGCGCGTCGTTCAACAGCGACTCGGCTTCCAGCACCTGGCGCAGGCGTGCGGCCACCGGGTTGCCATGCCAGACGTTGGACACGGCCACCGCGTCGGTCGGCGACAGCGCCGCAGCCAGCGCGAAGGCCACCGCCAGCGGGATCGGCGCGACCAGCCAGCTCACGAAGTATCCGGTGGCAAGCACGGTCACGCCCACCAGCCCGATCGCCAGCGCGATGATCGCCCAGCGGTCGCGCAGCATCTGCTGCTTGGGGATCCGCCAGCCATCCAGGAACAGCAGCGGCGCCACGAACAGGAACAGGAAGGCTTCCGGATCCAGCGCGATATCCAGCCCGCCATGTTGGCTGAGCGCCGCACCCACCCCGATCTGCACGATCGGCACCGGCACCCGCGTCCCCAGCACGCGCGACAGCAGGGCGCTGACCGCCACGCCGCCCAACACCAACACGATCGAATACAAGGCATCCATGGCATCGCTCCGGTGGCGCTGCGGCACGGCGAACGCCGACCACGGCTGGATTCAGTCGCTGAGCGCCAGGTCCTCGCGCGCGGGATTGCGCGAGCGCCGCTTGCCCTGCTCGCGGGCGAACGCCGCCGGCGTGCAGCCTGCATGCATCCGGAACCGGCGGGTGAAGTGGCTCTGGTCGGCGAAACCGAGCATGAGCGCGATGTCGGACAACGACAAGCTGGTGCCCAGGATGTAGTCGCGCGCGCGGCGGATACGGCAATCCTCCACGTAGCGGGTCGGGGTCATCCCGGTACTTTGCTTGAAGATCCTGGAGAAGTGGAACCGGCTCACCCCCACCAGTTGCGCCAGTTCGGCCAGCCCGATCGGGCGGTCGATGTTCTCCTCGACGAACTCGGCGACCCGGCGCAGCTCCGCCTTGCCCAGCGAACTGGCCGGCGCCGCCGGTGCCGGCATGGCAAAGACGTTGTAGCTGCGCAGCATGTGCGCCGCCAGCGCGCACGACATCACGTCGGCGATCAGCAACTGGGTGGGATGCGGCGCGCGGTCCAGCTCGGTCAGCAGGATCCAGGCCGAGCGCTCGATAAAGGGATCGCGGGCCTCGAAGACGTTGTGGATCTCGATCCGGTTCACCGCACGGATTCCGATCTGCTCGGAGGCAGCGCGCACCAGGTCCGGCGGAATCCGCATGCGCGCCGATGCCGGCGCATCGCCCTCCCAGACCGAATCCTCGCCGGCCGGCATCACCAGCGAGGTGCCGGCCGAGAAGACCGACTCGTGCACGATGCCGCCACGGCGCTGCACCAGCCGCGCCCCCCCGGAGGGGCAATAGCAGATCAGGTGATGGTCGTGCGGCGGCGTATGGACCGAGTACCCATGGCAGTTCTTGTACACGTCCAGGGTGATGCCCGGCCAGCTGCGGCCGCGCGTGGTCGACACCGGGCTGTCTGGAAGGATCCCGAGGATGTCACCGATGGAAACCGATTGTGTTGGCAACATGGCCGGATGCTCCTTTGTGTGGACGGCGGGCCGCTGCTGGGCAGCGCCGGAATGCTTCCGGATGGACGGTCCACGCTGGCCGCCGGGGCAACACGCCGGTTCAGGGCGCGGGCGCGCGGCGGCGGCCCAGGAGCGCGTCCACTGACAGCCATCCAGGCCCCAGCGCCATGATCGCCAGCGCGATCGCGGCCCAGTACAGGTGGAAGTTCCGCCAACCCTCCGGCACCACCAGCTGGATCACCGCCGTCATCAGCAACAGCCCCAGTGCCGCCCAGCGCGTGGCCAGTCCCAGCAGCAACAGGGACGGCAACACGATCTCGGCGATGCTGGTGGCATAGGCCGCGTACACCGGTGCCGGCAGCGCCACCGCCCGGCCGAACAGGTGCAGCTTGAATTCGGACTCGAACAGATAAGGGGTGGCCACGGACAGGTTTGGGAAAGGATCCCAGCGCGTCATCCCCGAGCGCAGGAACGGCAATGCGAGTGCGACCCGCAACACCGGCGGTGCCAGTGCGCCGGCGAAGGCGATCAAGCCGCGGTGCGCGCGATGGAACAATCCCTGGCGGACTTCAGTGGGCATGGGGCGTGGCCTCGTGGATGGCGGTGATGGCACCGGTCTGGAACAGGCGTGAGAACAACGACGCCAGGTCGGCGTCCGGATCGTGCGCAAGCGCTGCCGCCGAGGCGGCGAGCACGCTCATCCCCGAGGCCAGCGCGTCCAGCAGCGCGACCATGCCTGCCGGCACCGCGCAGGTCAGGACCGTGGCCTCCGGCCGCGCGATGAGCAGGTGTTCGGCCTCGCCGGCGACATGCAATGCCGCCTGCGGGAGGCCATCGCGGTGCGCACGCCAGATCGAGTACGCCGAGTGCTGCACCGTCAGCCAGCGCAGCGATGGGTGCAGGCGCAGCCCGCGGCCCGCCGTGGTTTCGTCCGCCAACCGCTGCAGCGCTTGGGCAGGCAGCGGTTCGGCCTCCTCCTCGTAATAGGACCCGATCCACTGCCACTCGATGTCGGCGACACTCGCCACGTAAGGCAGGCCGCTGAGCGCCTCGTGGCCCCGGAGGTAGCCGGCGAAGCCATCGCCATAGCGCAACAGGACCGGACTGCGCGGCAGCGAGCCTAGCGCGTACGGCAACGCCAGCGCACCGAAGCATTCGGACCCCACCAGTTGCTCGACGACCGGGAAGGTCGAGCGCAACGCTTCGGTCAACGCCACCGCGACATTGTTGCGATACACCGAGAAGCGGTCCGCGGCCCGTGTGCCCGACGGCCCGGCCAGGCCGCCGGGCACAGCCCGGCCTGCGTCCAGCAACGCGCCGGCCAATTCGCGCTGGCGCTCAGCAAGCGATGTCATGTTCACGCACCTGCACCGCCTGCAGACAGGCGTTGGCCCGACGGACCTCGGCCCACAACTGGTCCCAGGGCGGGATGTTGGCGTCGCGCTCGATAATGGTCGGCACCGGGCCGCACATCGCCAGCGTCTGCTGGTACAGCGCCCACACCGCCTCGCACACCGGCTGGTCGTGGGAGTCGATCAACAGTTCGCCGCCCGCGTCCTGGTGCCGGGCATGGCCGGCCAGATGGATCTCCCCGACCCGTTGCATGGCGAACGCGGCCAGGTAGGCCGCCGGGTCGGTGCGTTGATTGATCGCCGACACATACACGTTGTTGACGTCGAGCAGCAGCCCGCAGCCGGTACGGCGCGAAAGTTCGCGGAGGAATTCGGTTTCCTGCAGAACGCTCTCGCCAAACTGCAGATAGGTGGAAGGGTTTTCGATGAGCAGCGCGCGGCCGAGCGCATCCTGGGCTTGGTCGACGTGGTCCACGACCACGGCCAGCGATTCGGGCGTATAGGGGATCGGCAGCAAGTCATCCAGGTAGGCCGATCCGCTGGAGGTCCAGGCCAGGTGCTCGGACACCAGCAGCGGCTCGAACTCGCGCACCAGCAGAACCAGCCTGCGCAAGTGGTCCGCGTCCAGGCCGGCCGCACCGCCCAGCGACAGGCCGACGCCGTGGAGCGAAATCGGGTAGCGCTCGCGCAACGCGAACAACTGGCGGCGCGGCAGGCCGCCGGCGCTCATGTAGTTCTCCGCGTGGACTTCCAGCAGTCCAAGCCCATCGCAGCCTTCGGCGATCGGGTGATAGTGCTGCGGCTTGAATCCGACGCCCGCGAGGAAACCGGGCGCGCCACGAGGAATCATGTGCTGTCTCATGGCAATGGCCTGTGCGAATGGAGGCGTCGCGCGGCATAGCGACGCGGGACTGGTGGCGGCCGCGGGTTGCTGACAATCCCGCGGCCGCCACGACCATCAGGCCTTGGGCGTCAGGCTGCCGTTGCCCTGCGGAGTCTTGACCGACTCGCAGGTGCCCTTGGGCACGAGCTTGAACGCATTGCCCTGGTAATCGGCGGTGCTGGTGCCCGCGCACGTGGTGCCTGCGCCGGCATAGCAGTCGTTCTTGCCCTTCAGCGCCGCGCCGAAGCAGGGCTCCACCTTGCCCGCCTGTACATGAGCGGTGTGTTCTGCCTTGAGCTTCTCGCGGTCGGCTTGGGTCAACTGCTTGCCTTCGGCCGAGGCCAGGCCTGCGCTGGCAGTCGCCAGTGCACCAACCACAACTGCCAAGATCGTCTTGTTCATTTCGTTCTTCTCCTGGAAAACCGCATCTGCGTGCAGCGCGGCAAGGTGAGCCGTCCGGTCGAGCGCGACGGGACGGATTGGAGGGCGTACGACTGTCTGGATCACTGCCTGCAGCCGATCTGCTGGCCACGACGCATTTAAGGTCGTGGAAGGCATCGGAATCTTGCCCGGCATTGCGCTGAGTGGCCGGATATTGCTCGTGGCGCTGACATCGCATTGATCCTGCGAGATGCGTCGCCACGCGCATTCCCGTCGTAAAAAATCCGCTCCACGAAGGCGCGTCACTATCGGCCGGACGCAAGGCGTCGCCAAGAACGGTGATAGAACACCATCGGTATCATTGTTGATACTGCGCAGGCGTCGGCGCTGCCGGGCTACACTCCGTTCGCAGGACACGGACCCACCACGACGCAGGACACGAGCCGACGCCCATGCCGCGCACGCCCCACACCACGTTGGATTGCAGTCCAGGTTGCCCGGTCGAGGGCACGCTTGGCCTGATCGGGGGCAAGTGGAAGGGAACGATCCTCTACCTGCTTTCGCGACAGACGCTGCGCTTCAGCGAACTGCATCGCTTCATGCCCAACGCCACGCACCGGATGCTCTCCATGCAGTTGCGTGAGTTGGAGACCGAAAGCCTGATCGTTCGCACGGTCTACCCGGTGGTGCCGCCCAAGGTCGAATACAGCCTGTCCGAACGTGGCCGCACCTTGGAACCGATCCTGCATGCGCTCAAGGATTGGGGGCAGGCGCACCTGGTCCTGTCCTCGCCCAATCCGATGGATCCCAAGCCCGTGCCCGAACGGGTGGTCGCTTCGCAAGCCACCCCGGCGAAGTAATCGCGCTGCGTCACGCGCGTGCGCCTTCGGGCGCATCAACCTTCCATGTTCGCCGCGCACGTTCAATCGGCGCGCGTGGCCGGGCGCTACGCTGCGCATGTCCGGCGGCGACGCGGGCGGCGTCCCCCGCGTCGCCGCCACGCCAGATCGCCCTTCTCCCCTCGGCCGCCGTGGACGCGTCGGCCGCCGCACGCAACGACACACTGCCCATGCCGATTGATGTGCTTGCCCGCGCCGGTGCGCCACTGTGGTTGAGCGGCCTGCTTGGCCTGCTGCTGTTCGCGCTGAGCGCCGCCATCACCCTGGTGCGATCGCGACGCGGCAGGTGGACCGGTACCCCGGACGATCCGGCGGACCTGTTGACCAAGCTGGTCAGAACCCAGGCCAACACCGCGCAATACGTCGCGTTCCTGGCCTTGGCCATCGTGGTCCTGGGCGCCGGGACGCCAGCGCCCTGGGTACGCGCGGCGATGGGACTGGCGGTGGTGTCGCGTTACCTGTTCGCCATCGGCATGCTCATGTCGGCGAGGATCGATCGCTTCAATCCCGTGCGTGCCGTCGGCGCTGGCGGCACGTACCTGGCCGGCTTCGCGCTATGCCTGGCCCTGCTGCTGGGACGGGACTGATTTTTGTCGACGCGTCCGCCCGCCCTGCCGCGCGCGCCTGGCAGCCTCGGCTGCCGCGCCAGGGCGCCGGCGATCTGGGCATCCGTCGCGTTGGCCGCGCTCGCGACCTGCCGCACCTGTCGTGCCGAAACCCCGGCGCCGGCGTGGACGGTCCCGCGGTTCGCCTTCAGGATCGACAACGATTTCCTCGCCGGCACCGATGCCCAGTACAGCAGCGGCCTCGCACTGGCGTATGCATGGCCCGCGCATGCGCAAGTCGATGGACAAGGCCACTGGACATCGCGCAACCAAGTATTCGGCCTGCAGCAGTCGATCTATACCCCCGAAAAGAACACCGCCGCCCCCGACCGTCCCTATGCCGCCACGCTGGTCGCGGCCTGGAGTTACAACCTGCGCACGCCTGACCGGTTGTCCAGCCTGACCGTCGCAGGTGGCGTGATCGGTCCCTCGGCCAAGGGCGAGCAGGTGCAGAACGGCTTCCACCGCCTCTTCGGATCGGACCGGCGGCAAGGTTGGGACGAGCAGGTCAACGATCGCCTGCTGCTCAATGCCGACTACCAGTGGCTGTCGCGCGGGCGGTCCTGGCCGCTGGCCGCGCGATCGGCCGCGCTGGTCTATGGCGGTGGCGCCTCGCTAGGCAACCTGCGCGATGAGGTGCATGCCGACGTGCAGGTGCGCTGGTCCAGGAGCCTGCCGGAGGACTTCGGCAGCGTGCCGTCGCACGCACTGGGCACCGCACTGGCGCCAGCACCGGCAGCGTCCATGGGTGGCCACGCGCCGGTGTGGTCCCTGTTCGGCACGATCGGCCGGAACTGGTACGACGCACCGCTCGCCTCGGCGCCTGCGCATGGTCCGCGGCGGATCGATGCCGAGCCGTGGCGCTGGCAGTGGGGCGGTGGCCTCGAACTGCGCCACGGTCGTTGGCGGCTTGACGCCGCGCTGGTCCTCGCCGGACCCGAGTACCGACAGCAGGCTGGCCCCACGCGCTATGTGCAGGTGCTGGTGCGGCGAGACCGGTGAGGCGCGGCCACTTCGCTGCAAGAACTGACCAAGCCGTGCAAGATCGCGCTAGAACCGCGGGCGCGCCGCCCCCGATGATCGGATGCATCACAGGCCATCGCGCGTACCGCGCCCGCCGCCATGCCGAGCAAGCCGCAGTTCCATCTCCGTCGCTTCGCGCCCCTGGCGCCGGGCATGGGCCTGGTGCTGTGCGGCTGCAGCGAGGGCGTGTTCGACCCGGCCGGGCCTGTGGCCAAAGCCGAGCGCCTGCTGCTTGCCGACGCGACCGTGGTGATGCTGGCGGTGATCGTGCCACTGATGCTCCTCACCCTGGTCTTCGCCTGGTGGTTCCGTACCGGCAACGCGCGTGCACGCTATCGCCCGGACTGGAGCTATTCCGGACGCATCGAAGTCACCGTATGGTCGATCCCGGCGCTCATTATCATGTTCCTCGGCGGCATGGGCTGGGTGTCCTCGCACCACCTGCATCCGGCCCGGCCGCTGGAATCGCCGTTGTCGCCGGTCGAGGTCCAAGTGGTTTCACTGGACTGGAAGTGGCTCTTCATCTATCCGCAGGAGAACGTGGCCACCGTCAACCGGCTGGTGATCCCGATCGGACGCCCGGTCCATTTCCGGCTGACGTCGGCCACCGTGATGAACAGTTTCTTCGTCCCGCAGCTGGGCAGCCAGATCTACACGATGCCGGGCATGACGACGCAGCTGAACCTGCTCGCCGACCGCGCCGGCCACTATCGCGGCATGTCCGCGCAGATCAGCGGCGACGGGTTCTCGGACATGCGCTTCTTCGCCGACGCCGTAACGCCGGAGGACTACGCCCGCTGGATCGACCAGGCGCGCGCCAGCGGCGCAGTGCTGGATCACGCCACCTATCGCGCCCTGGCTGTGCCTGGCATCGCGTCCACGCCGGGCGCCACCTATGCCGGCGTGACGCCCGGCCTGTTCGACGCGCTGCTCTGCACCGATGCATGTCCTTCCATGCCGCACCCCGGGAGCAATTGAGCCATGCTCGGCAAACTGAACTGGGACGCCATTCCTTTCGACCAACCCATCATCATGATTGCCAGCGCCGGCGTGGTACTGGTGATCGCGGCGCTGCTGGCGCTGGTAACCTACCGTCGCTGGTGGCCCTACCTGTGGGACGAATGGATCACCAGCGTCGACCACAAGCGCATCGGCGCGATGTACGTGATCCTGGCCCTGGTGATGCTGGTGCGCGGCTTCATCGACGCGCTGATGATGCGCAGCCAGCAGCTGCTCGCGGTCGGCGGCGTGGCCGGCTATCTGCCGCCGGAGCACTACAACCAGGTCTTCTCAGCGCACGGCACGATCATGATCTTCTTCGTCGCCATGCCCTTCATCATCGGGCTGATGAACTTCGCCGTGCCGTTGCAGCTGGGCGTGCGCGACGTTGCGTTCCCGGTGATGAACTCGGTCAGCTTCTGGCTCAGCGCCTCCGGCGTGCTGCTGGTGAACCTGTCGCTGTTCGTCGGCGAATTCGCGCGTACCGGCTGGCTGGCCTATCCGCCGCTGAGCGAGCTAGAGTTCTCGCCCGGCGTTGGCGTGGACTACTACCTGTGGGCGCTGCAGATCTCCGGCCTGGGCACGTTGTTGTCGGGCATCAATCTGGTCACCACGATCCTCAAGCTGCGCGCGCCGGGCATGACCTACATGCGGATGCCGGTATTCTGCTGGACCGCGCTGGCCTCCAACCTGCTCATCATCGCCACGTTCCCGGTGTTGACCGCCACTTTCGCGATGCTGCTGCTGGACCGCTATCTGGGCTTCCATTTCTTCACCACCGACGCTGGCGGCAACGCCATGATGTACGTCAACCTGATCTGGATCTGGGGACACCCAGAGGTCTATATCCTGATCCTGCCGGCCTTCGGCGTGTTCTCCGAAGTGGTGGCGACCTTCAGCGGCAAGGCGCTGTTCGGTTACCGCTCGATGGTGGTGGCGACGATGGCCATCTGCGTGCTGTCGCTGCTGGTCTGGCTCCACCACTTCTTCACCATGGGCGCCAGCGCGAACGTCAACGCCTTCTTCGGGGTGATGACCATGATCATCGCCGTGCCCACCGGCGCGAAGATCTTTAACTGGCTATTCACCCTGTACGGCGGCCGGATCCACTTCACCACGCCGATCTACTGGACGCTGGGCTTCATGGTGACCTTCCTGGTCGGCGGCATGACCGGCGTGCTGCTGGCCCTGCCGCCGGTCGACTTCCTGGTCCACAACAGCCTGTTCCTGATCGCCCACTTCCACAACGTGGCCATCGGCGGGGTGGTGTTCGGCGTGCTGGCCGGCTACACGTACTGGTTTCCGAAGGCGTTCGGCTTCCGCCTGCACGACGGCCTAGGCAAGGCGATCTTCTGGTGCTGGTTCATCGGTTTCTACCTGGCCTTCATGCCGCTGTATCTGCTGGGCCTGAAAGGTGCTACCCGCCGCATGCAGCATTTCAACGAACCCCATTGGGCGCCGCTGATGTGGGTCGCGCTGGCCGGCGCGATATGCATCCTGGTCGGCATCGTGCTGACGGTGGTGCAGCTGTACGTCAGCATCCGCCAGCGCGAGCGCCTGCGCGACACCACTGGCGATCCATGGCGCGGCCGCACGCTGGAATGGTCCACGAGCTCGCCACCGCCTCCTTGGAATTTCGATCGCCTGCCACGGGTGAATGGGCTGGACGCGCATTGGCAGGCCACCCAGGTCGCGCCGGTCGCGGATGAGGCCTTCCACATGCCGCGCAACACGCCGCTCGGCTTCGTACTGGCGTTCTTTGCCTCCATCGCCGGCTTTGCCCTGATCTGGCACATCTGGTGGCTGGCGATGCTCGCCCTGCTGGGCTCCAAGGTTGCCTTCGTCGCCCATGGCTGGCGGACCGACCGGGAGCAGCAGATCCTCCCGGCCAGCCTGGCCGCCGCACGGACGGGCCAGGCATGAGCGCCCCGGCCCCCGGCGTTCCCGCGCCCCTGCCCTCGCGCCAGGGTCCGGCCCCGGCGGCCGTCGTCGCCAGCTACGGGTTCTGGCTGTTCCTGCTGTCGGACATCATCCTGTTCTCCGCCTTCTTCGCCGCCTACGCGGTGCTGTTCGACCAGACCGCCGGCGGTCCGGTCGGCATCGACCTGTTCGACAAGCGCGGTGTGTTCCTGGAAACGGCCGCGCTGCTGTTTTCCAGCTACACCTGCGGCCTGCTGACCCTCGCCGCCGGCCGGCAGGATCGCGGGCGATGCCATGCCTGGATGGCGCTGACGCTGCTGCTGGGCGCGGTCTTCCTGGTCCTGGAACTGCGGGAGTTCGGTGCGCTGATGCGGGGCGGCAACGGCCCGGGCCGCAGCGCCTTCCTCTCGGCCTTCTTCGGCCTGGTCGGGCTGCATGGCCTGCACGTGCTGGCCGGGCTGGCCTGGCTGCTGGTCATGGCCGCGCAGCTGGCGACGCTGGGCTTCCATCCGATGGTCCAGCGCCGGCTGTTCTGTTTCGCGCTGTTCTGGCATGCGCTGGATATCGTCTGGATCGGCGTGTTCACGATCGTCTACCTGGGAGCACGCTGATGCACGAGCCACTTCCGCCGCAGGGCCGGATGCCCGGTCCGCGCCGGGCCGATGCCGCGCGCAGCTACCTGGCAGGGCTGGCCGCCGCGCTGCTGCTTACCGGGGCCGCGTTCTGGGTCGCCTCCACGGACCTGGTCTATGCCCCGGGCGTGCCGATCCTGCTGGGCGTACTGGCGATCGCCCAGATGGGCGTGCACCTGGTGTTCTTCCTGCATCTGTCCAGCGCGCCGGACCAGGCCAACAACGTCCTGGCCCTGGCGTTCGGCATCCTGCTGGTCGGCGTGGTGGTCTTCGGTTCGCTGCTGATCATGCATGACCTGGACTTCGAGATGATGCCGCACCAGGCGCGGCCCGCCGTCCTGTGCGCCGCCTGCGCGCTGCATCGCTGATGCCCGTACGGACGCCTGCATGATCGACTTCGAAGCCGCGCGTGCCATTCTTCTGTCGCTGCCGCCGCGTGTGGGCACCGAGGTCGTGTCGCTCGCCCAGGCCGGCGACAGGGTCCTGGCACGACCAGTCTTCGCCGCCACCGACATGCCGCGCCACCTGACCGCACGGATGGATGGCTATGCCGTGCGCAACAGCGATCTGGTCCGCCGGCCCGCCCGCCTACGCGTCATGGGTCCGGTCCTGCCCGGGCAGACCGCATTGCCGGATGTGCCCGCCGGTTGCTGCGTGCGGGTATTCACCGGTTCGCGCATTCCGGCGTACATGGACCGGGTCGTGGTCCAGAAGGACGTGGGAAGGGACGGCAACCATGCGCTGTTCGCTGACGCACCGTCGCCCCGCCGGCATGTCCGCCCACGGGGCTCGGACTTCAGCGCGGGCGACCGGGTGCTGGCGACCGGCGTGCGCGTCGACGCGCGCGGCATCGCGGTCCTCGCCGCCGCGGACGCGGCCGAGGCCACGGTCTACCGGCGTCCCACCGTGGCCATCATCGCCACCGGAGACGACCTGTGCGCTCCGGGACAGGCCCGCGCGACGGACAACGGCGTGCCCGACAGCGTGTCGCTGGCCGTGGAAGCGGTGGTGCATCGCTGGGGGGGCGTCTGCGTCCACCGGACGCGCCTGCCGGAGGTCCTGCATCGCCTGGAAGCGGCGGCCGCAGCGGCGCTGGCCATGGCGGACCTGGTGGTCGTCGCCGGCGGTGCTTCGTTCGGCGACAAGGACTACGCCAGGCGCATGTTCGACGCGCTGGGATTGGAAATCCTGTTCTCCAAGGTGGCGATCAAGCCAGCCAAGCCAGTCTGGCTGGGCAAGGCCGCCGGCAAGCTGGTCTTCGGACTTCCCGGCAATCCCGCTTCGGCCATGGTCGCCGCGCGCCTGTTCCTGGCGCCGCTGCTGGAGCGCATCGGCGGCAGCGAAGCCACGGTCGCGGCGGCCTGGATGCAGGCGCCGCTGGCGGAGCCGCTGCCCGCCGGCGGCGATCGGGAACGCTTCGTCTGTGCGAACTGGGCACGCGGCGCCGTCGTGCCGTTGCCGGAACGAGGCAGTGGCGCGCGTTCGGCCACGATCGGGGCCGAACTGCTGCTGCGCCTGCGCGCGCAGGCGCCCGCGCAGCCGGCCGGCGCGCTGGTCGACGCAGTGGCGCTCTGACCATGCGCGATGTGTTCGGCGCTGCCGTCCACGCCGCCTCGCAGGCGCATGCCCACCCGGCCACGCGCCTGGCCTGGCGCGCGGCCGGCGAAGGACATCAACCCAACCGATGCGCCAATGCGAATTTCCTGAGGACACCGCCATGACCGAGCAAAAGCCTCCCCGCTACAAGCATTACGACCATCCAGCCGGTGGCTGGGGCGCGGCGGCGGCCACCGCCAAGGTGCTGCTGGAACAGAGCGTGGTCACCAAGGGATCGCGCGCGCTGCTGTCGATGAACCAGCCCGGCGGCTTCAAGTGCCCCAGTTGCGCGTTCCCCGATGCGGTCTGCACCAAGAAACTGGAATTCTGCGAGAACGGCGTCAAGGCGCTGGCCTTCGAGGCGACCAAGTCGCGCGTGACGCGCGACTTCTTCGCGCGCCACACGGTCACCGAGCTGATGGCGCAATCGGACTACTGGCTGGAGATGCAGGGGCGGCTCACCGAGCCGATGCGCTACGACGCCGCCACCGACCATTACGTCCCCTGCGACTGGGACACCGCCTTCGCCACCATCGGCCGCCACCTGCGCGCGCTGCCCAGTCCGCACCAGGCCGAGTTCTACACCTCCGGGCGCACGCCCAACGAGGCCGCCTTCCTGTACGCGATCTTCGTGCGCGAGTTCGGTACCAACAATTTCCCGGATTGCTCGAACATGTGCCACGAACCGACCAGCCGCGGCCTGCCGCCGGCGATCGGCGTCGGCAAGGGCACGGTGGTGCTGGAGGATTTCGACCACGCCGAGGCGATCTTCGTCATCGGCCAGAACACCGGCACCAATTCGCCGCGGATGATGACCTACCTGGTCGAGGCGCGGAAGCGCGGCATTCCCATCGTCGCCGTCAATCCGATGCCGGAGCGCGCGCTGATGCGCTTCACCGAGCCGCAGGATGTCCTGCAGATGGCGACCTTCGGCTCCACCGAGGTCACCAGCGAGTTCGTGCACATCCGCATCGGCGGCGACCTGGCCCTGCTCAAGGGCATGATGAAGATCATCTTCGAGCGCGCGGCGGCCGGCGAACCGGTGCTCGACCAAGGGTTCCTGGACGAGCATACCCTCGGGGTCGAGGCGATCCGCGAGGACGCGCTGGCGCAGGACTGGGACCAGATCGAGCGGATCTCGGGCGTGAGCCAGGCCCAGATCCGCCGCTGTGCGGAAATCTACATCCGCTCCAACGCCACCATCATCTGCTATGGCATGGGCCTGACCCAGCACCAGCAGGGCTCGCGCCTGCTGCAGCAGGTGGCCAACCTGCTGTTGTTGCGTGGCAACTTCGGCAAGCCAGGAGCCGGCATCTCGCCGATCCGCGGTCATTCCAACGTGCAGGGCGACCGCACCGTTGGCATCGATGAAAGGCCTAGCAAGGCTTACCTGGACCGTGTCCGGGCGGTGTTCGGTTTCGAGCCGCCACGCGAATACGGCCACCACGCCGTCGAGTCGGTGGAGGCGATGCAGGCCGGCACCGCCCGGGTCTTCATCGGCATGGGCGGCAATTTCGTGCGCGCGGTGCCGGACACCGAGCGCGCCTATGCGGCGATGCGCAAGCTCGACCTCACCGTCGGCATCGCCACCAAGCTCAACCGCGGCCACCTGGTGCACGGGCGCGAGGCGCTGATCCTGCCGGTGGTGTCGCGCTCGGAGTGGATCCGCACCCCGCGCGGGGAACAATTCATCACCATCGAAGACTCCATGTCCAACGTCAGTGCCTCGCACGGGGTGCTCGCGCCGGTCAGCGGGCAGGTGTTGCCTGAGGTGGAGATCGTCTGCCGCATGGCGATGGCGGCCCTGCCGGGCAGCCAGGTCGACTGGGCCGCCTACATGCATGACTACGACGCGATCCGTGCGCGCATCGCCGAGGTGTATCCGGAGATCTATGCCGGTTTCGGCGAAAAGATCCGCGACCCCAGGGGCTTCCACCTGGACGTCGCGCCACGCCGGCGGATCTGGCCCACACCCAGCGGCAAGGCCAACTTCCTGCCGCTGCCTGGCCTGGAGGTCAACGACGTGGTCGACGACCCGGCCATGCTGCGCCTGGCGACGGTGCGCTCGCACGACCAGTTCAACACCACGATCTACAGCTACAACGACCGTTACCGGGGCGTCTACAACGATCGCATGATCCTTTTCATGAACGCGCAGGACCGCGCCGAGCGCGGCCTGGCGCACGAGGCCCGCATTGCGTTGGAGACCATCAGCAAGGACGGCGTGCGGCGGCGGGTCGACGGCCTGACCGTGCTGGATTATCCGATGCCACGCGGTGCGGTGGCCGGCTACTATCCGGAACTCAACCCCTTGCTGCCACTGGAGTACTACGACCGGTTCAGCGGCACGCCGGCGGCCAAGTCGATCCCGGTGCGCGTGGTTGCGCTGTAGCGCGCAGGGAACTAGAGGGAGGATCCGTGCATCGCCGCGTACCGTCGCCTTCACGCCATCGATCGCCGCACGCCGCGGCTAAGGATCGAATGAACCCGCCACACCGCGCATGTCCATCCGAGGACGGCCAGGCCGCGCCGCGTTACTTCCGAGGCCGGACCTCGGCAATCCGCGCCGCGGCGCCGATCAAGCCCCGTGCAGGGAACCTCCGATGAATCTGGAAGGCCGAAGCGGTCCGTTGCCCCGCCAGGGAGGCTGGTCCGGTCCGATCGGGACCATCGACGACTGCCTGGCCAACATGCCCGCGCCGCTGCTGATGAGCAGCAGCGGCCGTGGCTGGCGCGACCTGACCCTGAATTGCCATCCGCACAGCGGTCATTTCGAACTGGACCTCCCGCCGCTGGACCACTTCGTCGTGACCCTGGCCCAGGACCATGGTGCCAGGACCGAGCACGGCCTGGACGGGCGCGCCCACGAGCATGCTGTCCGGGCCACGGACATCTGCATCTACCCGGCGCTGCGGCGGCACCGCTGCTGGGGCACGGCCACTGCCCGCAGCCCGGTCTATTCGGCGCGCGATCCCATCCTGCAACGCCTGCAGGAAGTGCTGTTCGCCGAACTGCAGATGCCCGCGCATCCGGCGCAGCCCATGTTCGTGGAAGCGGTCACCGAGGCGATGGCCATTCACCTGGTCCGGGCCTGGGGCCGGCCCCTGCCGACGCCCGTCGCGCCAATGGCGAAGCTGTCCACCCGGACCTTGTCCTTGGTCCTGGAATACATGCAGCAGAACCTCACCGCGCCGATCCATCTCGACGACCTGGCGGCCATCGCCGGCTTGAGCCGCTTCCACTTCATCCGTTGCTTCAAGGCGACCACGCGGATGACGCCGATGCAGTTCCTGGACCAGACCCGGATAGACTATGCAAAGGCCCTGTTGAGGAAGGGCGGTGTGTCGTTGGCCGAGGTGTCCTACCTCGCCGGTTTTTCGGATCAGAGCCATTTCACCCGACGCTTCCGCCTGCGCGTTGGCCTCACCCCGGGCGCCTACGCGAAATCCTTCCGGACCACGTCATGACCCCAACGCTTCACCCCCGGCCACTGCAAGCCTCGCCGATGGCCCGGCCTGGCGAGGCTGAGGATCCAGGTGAGATGAACCGGACAACGCCCATGGAACCGCAGCGTGCCGGCCCGCTGCTCACGATCGACGATATCCTGCACGCGCGGGCCCAGCGCCCACAGGTGACCACGCGCGAGCGCGGCTGGAGCGGCGTGACTGTGGACCTGCACCGCCCCTACTTTCGCGTGGCCGAAAGCTACCCGGGCCTGGACCACCACCTGATCTGCTTCTGCCCTTCGGGCAGTTCGCAACTGGTCCAGCATCGCGATGGCCAGACCCACCGCACCATCATCTCGGCAGGCATGTCCTATCTCATGCCCGCCGGCTATGCGTCCTCCTGGGAAGGCGACTCGGGCCTGTCGGCGCGGCTGCGCGTCCCGCTGCCGCTGGTGGCCGCAGCGGCCGAGCAGATCGGGCAGCGCAACCTGCCGCGCATCGAGATCCACAACGTGTTCCAGATGCGCGATCCCACTATCAAGCACCTCGCGCATCTGCTGCTTGCCGAAATGGAGCTCGCGTCGCACCCCGGTCAGCGGCTGGTGGTGGACATGGTCTCGATGGCGTTGGCCGCGCACCTGCTGCGCCGGTACAACACCTTTGATGTCCGTGCGCTGGAGCACCTGCCCGCGCTGCGCCCGCGGGAGCTGGCGCGGCTGGTCGCATACATCGAGGACAACCTCGACCGCGCCATTACGCTGGCCGAACTGGCCGCGGTGGTCAATGTCAGCCGCTTCCATTTCGCGCGCATGTTCAAGCGCAGCACCGCCATGACCCCCATCGCATTCGTCGAGCAATGCCGGCTTCGACGCGCGCAGACCTTGATCGTGGAAACCGACCTGCCGCTGTCGGAAATCGCGCTGATGATTGGTTTCGCCGACCAAAGCCACTTCACGCGTCGCTTCCATCGCCACGTGGGTTGCGCACCGGCACAGTTCGCGCGCGATCACGGCAGGCGCCGCCAACGTCGCCCTCCCGATTCCTGAGGGCATGCCGCCGCGGTGCGGCATGCCGGTGTTCCCGGCGCTTCAGAAGCCGGTCTGCCCGAGCATGTCGCCTTCCCGATCCGGTGCCGCCGCCAGCACGCCGCGCGCGCGACGCACCAGCCTGGCCATGCCCGCGCTCAGGTCGTCCAGGATGGCGTAGATGGTCGGCAGGAACAGCAGGCTGACCACCGTTGAGAACGCCAGGCCACCGGCGATCGCGCGGGCCATCGGGAAGTACGGCGGGCCGTCGCCGCCCATCTGGGTGCCGCCCAGCGCGATGGGCACCATCGCCAGGATCGCCGTGCCCATGGTCATCATGATCGGGCGCAGCCGTTCGCGGCTGCCTTCCACCAGTGCCTCGGTGCGCGAACGGCCGCAGCGACGCAGCGTGTTGATGTGCTCGATCATCACGATGCCGTTGTTCACCACCACGCCCATCAGCACCAGGATGCCGATGAAGGACATGATCCCGAACGCGGTGCCGGTGACCCAGAACAGCCAGAACACGCCGAAGATCGAGAACACCACGCCGGACATGATCGCCGCCGGAAACAGCAGCGACTCGAACACCGCCGCCATCACCAGGTAGATCATCAGCAGCGCTACACCCATGTTGAACAGCATCTGCCGCATCGCTTCGCCGTCGTCCTGGTAGTCCCCGCCGTCGAAGGTGTAGTGGTAGCCCGGCGGAAATGCCATGGCCTTGAGCGTCTGCTCCATCGCCTCGCGACCCTTGGGCGCGGTGACCTTCTCGGCCAGGTTGGCGGTCAGGGTCAGGGTGGTCTGGCGGTTGCTGCGCGAGATCTGCGATGCCGAGGGCGCCATGTCCACGCTGACCATCGCCATCAGCGGCACGTTGCGCCCGTCCTGGGCCCGTACCGTGAACTGTTCCAGGTCGGAGATGGCGTACTGCTCGGCGCCGGCAAAGCGCAGGGTTACTGGCACTTCGGTGTCGCCGCGGCGCAGTTCGCGCAGCTGGCCGCCACGCAGGGCGATGTTGACGAAGGTCGCCACGTCCTGCGCGGAGAAGCCGAACGCGGCCGCACGCTCGCGGTCCACCCGCACCTTCAGCTCGCTGCTCTGGTCGCCGGCGTCGATGCGCACGTCGCGCAGCTCAGGGCGGCTGGCCAGCGCCGGCAGCACGTCGCGCGCGATTTCCTGCAGCACGGCGGTCGAATCGCCGGTCAGCTGGACCTGCACGCCGTTCTTGTTGCCGCCGCCATTGCCGTTGCCCTCGCCCATCACGATCTCGGCGCGCGCGGATCTGGGCATGCCCTTGCGCAGCACCTCGACCCGACGCTTGGTTTCGTCCGGGTCGGTGGTATCGAACTTGACCATGCTCGACGCGCCTTCGGCCTCGCTGAACCACGAATAGATCTGGGTGATGCCCAGCGTCTTGCGCTGGCTTTCCAGGTAATGCTCGGTGCGCCCGACCTCGGCCGACATCTGGTCGCGCGTGTACGAGCCGCGGAACTGGTACATCACCATGGTTTCGCCGGCCGATCCGCCACCGAACATGTCCATCTCGGTACGCATCATCGGCACGATGCTCAGCGCCACGATCAGCACGATGCCCAGCACGCTCCAGCCGCGGTGTTCCAGGGTCCAGCGCAGCAGGCGCGCGTAGCGGCGCTGCATCCACGGGATCAGGCCGCGCTCGGAGCGCAGCTGCGGCGGGGTCTTCATCCGCGCCGACAGCATCGGGATCAGGCTGATCGCCACCAGCCACGAGGCCAGCAGCGAGACCGAGATGGTCACCGCGATCTGGGCCATGAAGATGCTGATCTGGTTGGTCTCGCCAAACAGGTTGGGCACGAACACGATGCAGTGGCACAGCGTGCCGGCCGATAGCGCGATGGCGACATGTCTGGTGCCCAGCAGCGCCGCCTTGATCGGCTCGCCGGGCATCTTCTCGCGCTCCTGGAAAATGCTTTCCACCACCACCACGGCGTTGTCCACCAGCATGCCCACCGCTAGCAGCAGCCCCATCATGGTCAGGATGTTGAGCGTGACGCCGGCGAAATACATGAAGCCCAGGGTCATCACGAAGCAGATCGGGATCGCCAGGGTCACCATGAGCGTGGACGGCCAATGGCGCAGGAAGAAGAACAGCACCGCGATCGACAGCAGCAGGCCAATGCCACCGGCTTCGGCCAGTTCCAGCAGCGAGGAGGTCACGCTCTCGCCCTGGTTCTCCATCACCTTGACCTGTACGTCGGCCAGTTCCGGCTGCGCGCGGATGGCCTCGACCTCTGCCAGCGCGTCGCGCGAAACCTGCACCAGGTTGGCGCTGCGCTCCTTGAAGATGTCCATGCCCACCGCCGGCTTGCCATCCAGCCGGCGGCCGTAATCCATGCGCGAAGGCTTGAGCTGCACGCTGGCGATGTCGCCCAGGCGCAACCCCTTGTCGGACACCACCAGGTCGCGCAGCTGCTGCAGGTCGGCCACCTCGCCCATCGGCTGCACGCGCAGGCGCTGGCCGTGGTCGTCAATCTGCCCGGCCGAAATGGAGAAGTTGGCCGCCTGCAGGCGCGTGGTCAGGTCATTGAGATTCAGGCCGTGCGCGGTCAGGCGGTCCGGCGCGATCGCCACTTCCACCTCATTGGGCGCGGCACCGGAAATCTCCACCCGCGCCACTCCCGGGATGCGCTCCAGGCGACGCTTGAACTCGCGCTCGATCATGTCGTACGAGGCGGTCATGTCGCGGTTGCCGGCCAGGCGCACGCGCAGGATCGGCTGGTCGCTGCTGGACCACTTGAACACCGAATAGCGCTTCAGGTCGTCGGGCAGATCGGCGCGGATCGCATCGATGCGTTCGCGCGCATCGGAGGCGGCGATGGCGATGTCGCGGTCCCAGTCGCTGAACTCGACGAAGATGCTCGCCGCATCGGCGGTGGCCGTGCCGCGCAGGCGCTTGATGCCGGGCATGATCGCCAGGGCCTCTTCGGCCGGGCGCAGGATGTTGCGCTCCACCTCTTCCGGCGTGGAACCCGGATACGGCAGCTGCACGAACAGGAACGGCGCGGAGATGTCCGGGAAGGCTTCCAGCGGCAGCCGTACCGCGGCGATCGCACCGATCACCAGCAGCGAGATGAAACACATCACCGTGGTCACCGGCCGGCGGATGCTGAGCGCGGCGATGCTCATGCGGCCGCTCCTTGTGCCACTCCGCCTGCATCATCGCCATCCGGCGACGGCGCAGGCGCACGGACCTGACCGCGCCGGTCCAGGCAGTCGTAGACCACCGGGATCACCAGCAGGGTCAGCAGCGTGGACACCAGCAGGCCGCCGATCACGGTGATTGCCATCGGCGCGCGCACTTCGGCGCCCTCGCCCGAGGCCAGTGCCAGCGGCAAAAATCCCAGCAGCGTGCACAGCGTGGTCATCACGATCGGCCGCAGGCGCGAGCGTGCGCCTTCCACCAGCGCCTGCTGCTTGGCCATGCCTGCGCTGCGCAACTGGTTGACCGAGTCGATCAGGATGATCGCGTTCTTGGTGACCAGTCCGACCAGCAGGATCAGACCGATGAACACCACCACCGACACCGGCGAGCCGCTCAGTTTCAGCGCCAGGACCGCGCCGACCAGCGCCAGCGGGATGGTGAACAGGATCACGAACGGATGCAGCAGCGATTCGAACTGCGAGGCCATCACCAGGTACACCAGGAACACCGCCAGGCCGAAGGCGAACAGCAGCGAACGCACCGAATCGTTCAGTTCCTCGCCCTGCCCGCCGATGTGCATCGACACCCCCGCGCCCAGCGGATGCTCGGCGGCCAGCGCCTGCACCTCGCGCACCGCGCCGCCCAGGTCGATGCCCTGCAGGCCAGCCGAGACCAGCGCCACCCGGCCCTGGTCGGCGCGATGGATCTCGCTGGGGCCGGTGGTGGCCACGACATCGGCCACCGCTTCCAGCGTCACCGGACGGCTGCTGGACGGATTGACGATCAGCCGGCGCACGTCTTCCACCGACGCGCGGTCCGAGGCCTGCGCACGCACCAGCACATCGATCTTGCGGTCGCGGAAACTGTAGCGCGTGGCCACCTCGCCGCGCACCTTCTGCACCACCGCGTCGGCCACCTGGCGCGTGGTCAGTCCCAGGGCGCTGGCCCGTTCCTGGTCGAAGCGGATCTGGATCTCGGGAAAGCCCTGCTCCACCGTCGAGCGCACATCGGTGTAGTGCGCGTTGCCACGCAGCAGCTGGGTCAGGCGCTGGCCGGCCTGTTCCAGCGTGACCAGGTCCTGGCCACGCAGTTCCACTTCCAGTGGCGTGGACAGGCTGAACAACGCCGGCCGCGCGAAGTCGACCTGCGCGCCCGGCCAGGCCTGCATCGAGGCGCGCAGCAATGCCGATTCGCGCGCCTCGACCTGCGGGCTGCCGCCATTGGCCATGACCACGGTCAGCTTGCCGATGTTCTCGCCGCTCTCGGTCGGATTGGCATCCAGCCGCGTGCCGCTTCCGCTGACCCCGAAGATGGCGGAGACGCCTTGGTCCTTGACGTGCTTCTCCTGCAGCGTCCGCAGCACCGCGTCGGTATCGCGCAGCGGCGTGCCCGGCGGCAGCTTGACCGTCATTTCGAAGCGGTCCTGCGCCAGCTGCGGGATCAGGTCAGTACCCAGGCCCGGCACCAGCGCGGCGGTGCCGATCAGCGCCAGCGCGGCCAGTCCCAGCACCCGGCCCGGATGCGCCAGCGCGGCCGGCAACATGCGCAGGTAGCCGCGCTCGACCCAGGCGTAAGGCTTCATCGCCCAGTCGCTCAGCCGGCGCATCACCGGTCCGATCACAGCCGCCACGCCACGCGCCAGACGCACCACCAGCCACGCGATGCCAAACACCAGTCCGCGCACGCTGGCGCCGATGCCGCGACCACCCAGGGCCAGCGGCTTCTGCCAGCGTGATGCCGGCTGCCAGCGCGGATGCGGTGCCTCCGGCGCAAAACCCAGCGGCGCCCGGCCGCGCAGCGAGCTGAGCATCGGGATCAGGGTCATCGCCACCACCAGCGAGATCGCAATGGCGATCGCCACCGTCAAGGCCTGGTCGCGGAACAGCTGGCCGGCGATGCCGTCGACGAACACCAGCGGCAGGAACACCGCGATGGTGGTCAGCGTGGACGCCACCACCGCCATGCTCACTTCGCGCGTGCCGGTGATGGCGGCCTGGACGATGCCAAGCCCGCGTTCGCGCGCCTTGGCGATGCTTTCCAGCACCACGATCGAATCGTCCACCACCAGGCCGGTGGCCAGGGCCAGACCGCCCAGCGACATCACGTTGAGGCTCAGCCCCAGCCGGTCCATGAAGAAGAACGTGGTCACGATCGACACCGGCAGCGACAGGCCGATCACGAACGTGCTCCAGCCATCGCGCAGGAACAGGAAGATCACCAGGATCGCCAGCAGGCCGCCGATCACTGCGTCGCGCTTGACTTCGCCGATGGCGTGTTCGATGAAGCGCGACTGGTCGTCCAGCGTGTCCAGCGACACGTCGGCCGGCAGCTGCGAACGGATCCTTTCCAGCCGCTGCGACAGCGCCTTGGCGGTGGCCACGGTATTGGCATCGCCTTCCTTGTAGATCGCCAGTTCGACTGCCTCGCGGCCGGCCAGGCGGATCACCGCTTCGCGCTCCTTGTAGCCCTGGCGCACGCTGGCCACATCGCGCAGCCGCACCGGCATGCCGCCGGCGATGCTGGTGGTATCGGACGACGACGCGCTCTGCACCGACGCAGCCGCGGCCAGCACTTCAGCCGAACCGCTGGACGCGGCAATCGCGGCCATCTGCGCGGCCGCGTTCGCCGCCGCGCTGTCGCCGCCGCTGCGCGTGGTCAGCAGCAGGTTGCCGATGTCGTCCACGTCGGCGAATTGGTTGACCGTGCGCACCAGGTAACGCTGGGTGCCCTGCTCCAGGCGGCCACCGGACAGGTTGACGTTCTCGGCCTTCAGCCGCTCGATCACGGTGGCCAGCGGCATGTGCAGCTGGGCCAGCTTCTGCTGGTCGATGTCGACCTGCACTTCGTCCTCCAGGCCGCCGCCGACTTTGACCGCGGCCACGCCCTGGACTGGCTCCAGTTTCTTCTTCAGGTCTTCGTCGGCGTAGCGACGCAGCGCGGTCAGCTGGCGCTGCGCACCGACCGCGTCGTCGGCCGGCACCTTGGCCGACAGGGCCAGGCGGATGATCGGCTCGGTCGAAGGGTCAAAGCGCAGCAGCACCGGCGCGCTGGCTTCCAGCGGCAGCTGCAGGGCTTCGAGCTTGTCGCGCACCTCCAGCCCAGCCTGGTCCATGTTGGTGCCCCAGGCGAACTGCAGCACCACATCGCTCTGGCCGGTGCGCGAGACCGAGGTCAGGCGGCGCAGGCTCTTGACCACGCCGACCGACTCTTCGACCGGCTCGGACAGCAGCGTCTCGATCTCGGCCGGCGCCGCGCCGGTGTACTCGGTGCGCACGGTCAGCGTCGGATAGCTCAGGTCCGGCAGCAGGTTGACCTTCAGGCTGCCGAGCGCAATGAAGCCGAACAGCAGCAGCGTCACGGTCACCATCGCTACGGTCACCCGCCGGCGCACGGCCAGGCCGACGATGCCGCCGCCGCTTGCGTCTTGTGTGTCCCCATTCCCCGAATGCATGGCCCGGCCCTCAGCGCTGCGGCGCGGCCATGGCCACGCTCTGGCCGGCTGGTGCCGGCGGCGCGTCGATCACGGTGACCTCGCTGCCATCGCGCAGCGCGACCTTGCCCGCAGTCACCACCGCATCGCCCGCCTTGAGCCCCTTGCGGATCTCCACCCAGGCGCCGTCCACGTAACCCGGCTGCACCGCTGTACGCACGGCCTTGCCGCCGCGCACCAGGTAGACCGCCGGATCGCCGTCGTCCAGCAGGGCCGCGCGCGGTACCACCAGTGCGTCGGCGCGGTGGTCGTATTCGATCCGCAGGCGGCCGAACATGCCGGCCTGAAGCTGGGTGGAGCTGTCGCCATCGAAGGCGCAGACCACGCGGAAGGTGCCGCTGCCGGCATCGACCACCGGCGCCACCCGATCGACCTTGCCGGTGAAGCCCTTGCCCGGCAGCGCATCGGCCAGCAGCGTCACCGGCTGACCTGCGCGCAGGGTGGCCAGTTCGCGCTCGGGCACGTTCAGCGTGGCCTCCAGACGCGAGCGATCGACGATGCGGATCACCGGGGTGTTGATCTGGACGAAGTTGCCCGGCTTGATCGAGCGCGAGGCGACCACGCCGGAAATCGGCGCCACCACCGTGGTGTAGGACAGCTCCAGCCGTGCCAGCCGGTTCTGCGCGCGCATGTCCTCCAGGTCGTAGCGCAGCTGGTCGACGTCGTTGGCGCTGATCATCTGCTGGTCGACCAGCTTCAATGCGCGCTGGTAGCTGTTTTCCAGCTTGCGCACCTGGGCATCGGTCTGAGCCACAGCCAGCTGGGCGCGGTCGGCATCCAGCCGGATCAACGGCTGGCCGGCGCGGACCTGCTGGCCTTCTTCGACCAGCACCGCCAGTGCCACGCCGGAGGTCTTGGCGATCACCTGCGATTCGGCGCGAGGCTCCAGCGTGGTCGTACCCGAATAGCTGGCCGCCACCGGGCGATGGCTCGCCTTGACCGCTTCGACCGGCACCGCGTCGGCCGGCTTGTCCTTCTTCTCTGCCGCGGCGCTCTTGGGATCGGCGCCCTCGGCCCTGTTGCAACCCGGCAGGCCTGCCAGACAGGCCAGTACCAGCACGGCGGCGCCCAGGCGGGCGGAAGAACGGATGGGGGGATAAGCGGACATGGCGGCTTGCCGTAGTTGGTGTTGTAGGCAACTACATCACCAATTCAATCGACTTCCATGCGCCGAAGGTCATGGTGACCTGTGACATCCCATGTCAGCCGATGCCACAGGATGGGGTCGACATAGTGACCAGGCACGCCTAAGTTGTTGCGGCGCGTCAATTTTTTGCCTTGTCGCGCCTTGCCGGAGACGCTGAACGGCAGGCTATACTCCCCCCAGCCAAGCGCCGCGGATGGGACGGGGCGCGCGCAAATCTCGGAACACAACATGACGCGACCGCTGTTGTTCGCCGCCTGTATCACCCTGCTTCTCGCTGGTGTCACCCCCGTCAGCCAGGCTCGCCAGGACACCAAGGAACCCGCTCCCCAACCTTCGGCGCCAGCCCCCGCCACGCCCGCAACACCTGCTGCCGCGCCGGCACCGGCTGCCGCTCCGGCGGCCAAGGCCAATCTGGACGCCGGCAAGCAGCTGTCCTACACCTGCCAGGGCTGCCACGGCGTCACCGGCTACAAGAACGCCTATCCCAACTACCACGTGCCGCGGATCGGCGGCCAGACCAGCGAGTATCTCGTCCAGGCATTGACCGAATACAAAGCCGGCAAGCGCAAGCATCCGACGATGCAGGCCCAGGCCCAGAGCTTCTCCGACCAGGACATCACCGACCTGGCCGCCTACCTGTCCAGCCTGAAGTAAGCCGACCATGCGCACAGCCGTTCTCGTTCCGCGTCTGACCCTTGCCCTGGCCGCAGCACTGGCCCTTGGCGCCTGCTCCAAGATCGAAACCACGGACACCGCCGCCGCCGATCCCGGCCATGCCAGCGGCGAACACGGCAGCGGCTCGTCCGCCGGCCTGCCGCCGGGCAACATCGCCGCCGGCGAAAAGCGCGCCCAGGAAAAGGGCAAGGCCACCGGCCAGAGCTGCATCGACTGCCACGGCGCCGAGGGCAACAAGCCGATCGCCGCGAGCTACCCGCACCTGGCCGGCCAGTACGCCGACTATCTGGCGCACGCGCTGCAGGCCTACCGTGCCGGCGACCGTGATCAGGCGCTGATGACGCCGCAGGCCGCCGACCTGAGCGACCAGGACATCGCCAACCTGTCTGCCTACTTCGCCTCACGCAAGGGCGAACTGCGCGACCTGCACGGGCTGGAATGAATCGCGATTGATCATCCGCGAACCGAAGGCCCGCATTGCGGGCCTTTTTCATGGCGCACGTCCCTGTGCGCCACCTTTGGGGCGGCTTCGCCGTGAAAAACGGCTGTCCTGCCGTTTTTTCATTCCCGCCGCTTCGCAAAGCACCTCGCCGACCCGCTTTTTCCATTCGTCAGTGGGGCGTCAATCTTGCAGACCACTTCCGCCCCCGATATAAGTTTTCGGGCTCAGAGCGGGTGGAACACATGAAACACGTCTTGTTCTTGTTGTTCCTGCCGCTGATCGCCCGCGCAGGCGATGCCGGAAACCCGTCCATCCAGGTCAACCAGGTCGGCTTTCTGCCCGCCGCGCACAAGCTGGCCGTGGTTCCGGCCCCGGCAAGCGGGCGCTTCGTGGTCGAAGACGCCACCACCGGCATGACCGTCTTTACCGGCAAACTCGGCGAAGCGGCGAAATGGAAGCCGGCGGACCAAAGCGTGCGCATCGCCGATTTCTCCGCGCTGCACGCACCGGGACGTTATCGCCTGCGCGTCGGCGGGTTGCCGCCATCGGATGAATTCGCCATTGCCGGCGACGCCTACGCCGCGCTCGCCGCAGCAGGCCTGAAGGCCTTCTACTTCAATCGCGCCAGCACCGCGCTGGAGCCGCGCCACGCCGGCCGCTACGCACGCGCCGCCGGCCATCCCGACGATGCGGTGCATGTGCACGCTTCGGCCGCGTCGAACGCGCGGGCAGAAGGCTCGCTGGTTTCCGCACCGAAGGGCTGGTACGACGCCGGCGACTACAACAAGTACATCGTCAATTCCGGCATCTCGACCTACACGCTACTGACCGCGTGGGAGGCCTTCCCGCAAGTGTTCGCCGCGCAGCAACTGGGCATTCCCGAAGGCGGCGACGGCGCGCCCGACCTGCTGCACGAAACCTGGTGGAACCTGGCGTGGATGCTGAGCATGCAGGATCCCGCCGATGGCGGTGTCTACCATAAGCTGACCACGCTGCGGTTCGAGGGTTTCGTCATGCCCGCCGACGCGCACGAGCCCCGCTACGTGGTGCAGAAAAGCTCGACGGCCACGCTCGATTTCGCCGCGGTCATGGCCCAGGCCAGCCGCGTGTATGCGCCGTACGAAGCACAATTCCCGGGTGCCGCGCAGCGGATGCTGGCGGCCTCGCGCGCGGCGTGGGCATGGGCGCAAGCGCATCCGCGAGCGTTCTACCGACAGCCGGCCGACGTGACCACCGGCGCATACGGCGACGACAAGCTGGACGATGAATTCGCATGGGCAGCGGCGGAGCTTTACATCGCCACGGGCGAGGATGCGTTCTACGACGACTTCGCCGCGCGCCATGTGCCCGCCGGAGTGCCTTCGTGGAGCGATGTCGGCGGCCTGGCATGGATGTCGCTGGCCTTGCATCGCAGGCAGTTGTCGCCGCGCGCGCCGCAGCTCGAAATCGAGCGCCAAGTCGATGGCGTGGCCAGCGTGCTGGCGCGGGAGTGGACCGGTTCCGCATACCGGGTGGCGATGCGCGAATCCGATTTCGTCTGGGGCAGCAACGCGGTCGCGCTGAACCGGGCCGTGCTGCTGGTGCAGGCTTTCCGTCTGCGCGGCAAGCGCGAATATCTCGATGTGGCGCAGTCGCAGCTGGACTACGTGCTGGGCCGCAATCCGTTGGGACGTTCGTACGTGACCGGTTTCGGCGCGCGACCGCCGATGCATATCCATCACCGCGTGTCCGAGTCCGACGGCATCGACGCACCGGTGCCGGGCTGGATGGCCGGTGGGCCGAATCCGGGCCAGCAGGATGCCGGCGAGTGCCGTGCCCGGCCTTATCCATCCCCTCTGCCCGCGCTGTCCTACCTCGATGACGTCTGCAGCTATGCGAGCAATGAAGTGGCGATCAACTGGAACGCGCCACTGGTGTATGTCGCCGCCGCGTTGCAGGCGTTGACGCCCCAGGGGAGGCCGGCGTTTGGGGACGATTTACAAAAGTGAAATGTTAACGCTATCATCCAGTCGACCCTAAGGGGATCTGGGTCACAAAAAGCGCGATTTCTCGATGTATTTCAGTACCTTGGGAGGGGAACTGTAATGTCGAAGCACTCAATCCTGCGTCGCCCGGCGCGGCACCATGTCCGCCTGTCCCACCGTTTCCACCAGTCCACCCTGGCGCTAGGCGTTGTACTCGCCTTGTCCGCAGGCACCTTGCAGGCGCAGGAAGCACAGAAGCCGTCCAGCAATGCGGCTGACGAGAAGGCCACGCTCGATCTGGAAACCGTGCAGGTCAAGGGCGTGCGCGGCGCCGTGATCCGCGCCCAGGACATCAAGCAGGACGCCAGCCAGATCATCGACTCGGTGACCGCCGAAGACATCGGCGCCCTGCCCGACCGCAGCGTCACCGAAACCCTCAAGCGCGTCAGCGGCGTCACCGTCACCGGCTTCGCCGCGCGCGACGATACCGACCATTTCTCGGCCGAAGGCAGCGGCGTGATGATCCGCGGCCTGACCTTCGTCCGCGGCGAACTCAACGGCCGCGACGTGTTCAGCGCCAACGGCGGCCGCGGCATCAACTTCGAGGAAGTGCCGGCGGAACTGATGGCCGGCGTGGACGTGTACAAGAATCCGTCCGCAGAAATCATCGAAGGTGGCCTCGGCGGCACGGTCAACCTGCGCACGCGCAAGCCTTTCGACCAGCCCGGCCGCAAGATTGCAGGCAGCATCGACTACAACTACGGCGACAAGGCCAAGGAAGCCAAACCGTCGGCCTCATTCCTGTTCAGTGACCGCTGGCAGACGGGCCTGGGCGAGGTTGGCTTCCTTGCCAACCTGTCCTATTCGAAACTGTCCACGCGCTCGGACGGCGTCCAGATCATGCCCTTCGACCGCCGCGGCCGTAAACCGGCCGAACAGACCGAGGGTTCGGAAACCGACGGGGTTTACGACTGGGACCTGGATAACTGGTCGTCGGCCGAAGCGCAGCGTGACGCGCTGCTGGCCGGCACCGATTTCGACCAGGTGTTCGTGCCCGGCGGCGCCAACTGGCGGCGTACCGATTTCGAACGCAAGCGCGAAGGCGGTGCGTTGGCTTTCCAGTGGAAGCCCAGCGACGACACCGAGCTCTATGCCCAGTTCATCACCTCGAAGTACGACATGACCTGGCGCGAGCACTTCATGGAGTTCGGCGGCGCGTCGCAGAAGAACCAGCCCAACTGGAATGGCGATCCGGACCACTACAGCCCAATCTACGCCGACGGTCTGGCCGACATGTCCAACAACCTGATCCCGGCGCTGGGCACCCAGTTCGTCTATGACGAAAACGGGCGCTTCGTCAGTGGCACCGTGCGCCAGGGCGGCTGGCTGGGCCAGCCCCAGGACCTGGCCGACGGCAATCCCGGCGTATATCAGGGCAACTCGGGCATCCAGTTCATCAGCGGCAACCGCAACAACGCACAGACCTCGAAGACCAGCGACTGGTCGGCGGGCTTCCAGCACTTCATCACCGACAACTTCGTCGCCCGCGGCGACTTCCAGTACGTGAAGTCGGAAAGCAGCCAGGTCGATTTCTCGCTGCACGCCTCGACGCTGCTGAAGGACATGACTCTGGACCTGAGCGGCAAATACCCGACGGTCACGGTGGGCGACCCGTCCACCGTCACCACCCAAAGCAATTATTTCTGGCGTTCGGCGATGGACCACATCGCCGACAGCGAAGGCACCGAACGCGCCGGCCGCGTCGACCTGGAATACACCTTCCAGAACAGCGACTGGCTGCAATCCTTCCGCTTCGGCGCGCGCGTGGCCGACCGCAGCTACCGCAACCTGTCCACCGGCTGGAACTGGGGCGTCATCAGCGACGACTGGAACAAGCTGGCCGGAACCCCTGCCGATCCGAACCGCGCCAACGTTGCCTGGCTGGACTTGTATCAGACCGGCGATTCGCAGCTGTATTCGATGAGCGACTTCTTCCACGGCAAGGCCAATGTGCCCGTCCAGTTCTGGTCGCCCAAGGACAGCATGGTCGATATCGGCACCGTCGCTGCGACCCTGGCCCAGCTCCCCGGCGCCCAGTGGACCCCGATCGGCTATGGGCCGGACAGCACCAATATCCAGGACGAACGCACCCAGGCCGGCTACGGCGCGCTGTACTTCGGCAACGATGCGCTGGCCCTGCCGGTGGACGGCAACATCGGGGTGCGCGTGGTCAAGACCAGTGTCGACACCCTCGGCGGCGGGCTGATGCCCAACATGTCCAGTTGGGCCAACGTGGTCACGCCGGAAGTGCTGGAGAAGTTCGCCGGCCAGTCGTTCACCACCGAGACCAACAGTTCGTATACCGACGTGTTGCCCAGCCTGAACCTGCGCGTGCGCTTCGACCACGGTCTGCAATGGCGCTTCGCCGCATCCAAGGCCATCGCCAGGCCGGAGTTCCGCCTGATGCAGGCATGGCTGCCGCTGAGTGCCAGCGCTTCGTCCTGCCAGCAGGCCATCAGCAACGGCCAGCGCGAGGAACTGTGTGGCGAAAACGACCTTTCCTACACCGGCAACGGCGGCAATCCGGAACTCAAGCCGATGCGCGCCACCCAGTTCGACACCGCGCTGGAATGGTATTTCGGCCCCGGCAACAGCGTGTACGCCACGTTCTTCTACAAGAACGTTGAAGGCTACTTCGCCACCGAAGCCGGCGTCGAAACCCTGTTCGGCAACGATTACCTGATCACCCGCACCCACAACCTGGACGAAGGCAAGATCCGCGGTTTCGAAGTCGGCTATTCGCAGTTCTTCGACTTCCTGCCCGGCTTCGGCCTGCAGGCCAACTACACCTACGTGGACAGCAGCGGCGGCACCAACGCAGCGATCGCCCCCCCGGATGGATCGGCCGCGCGCGCCGGCACGGTTCCGTTGCCGCTGGAAGGCCTGTCCAAGCGCTCCTACAACGCGATCGCCATTTACGAGAAGGGCAAGATATCCACGCGCCTGGCCTACAACTGGCGCTCGCGCTACCTGTTGACCTCCAGCGACGCGATCACCTTCCTGCCCACCTGGAACGACGACTACGGGCAAGTGGATGGTTCGTTCTTCTACAACATCGGCAAGGGCATGCAGTTCGGTTTGCAGGTCAACAACCTGACCAACAGCGTCACCAAACTGCTGATGGGGCCGCGCAAGTACCTCCGCGACGGCTACGTGGACAACACGCTGTACACGCGCGCTTACTTCGAGAACGACCGCCGCTACTCACTGGTGCTGCGCGCCAGCTGGTAAGGCTTCACCCGGTGTGACCGACGAAAACCCGCGCGGACGACCGCGCGGGTTTTCTTTGGCTCTGTTCGGCTTGAGTGAGGATGTGCTGGATCGCGCATGATCCCTCGTAGGAGCAACTGTCTCCTCAAATCTCGTCGCGGCCTCCTTGTAGAGCGGAGCTTGCTCCGCTGCCCTTCGTTCGGTTCGTGACAAAGGCCCCAGCGGAGCAAGCTCCGCTCTATAGGTGGGAGCCGCTTCAGCGGCGATGTGGCTTTACCGATAAAGCCTCTCGCGGCCATGGGCCGCTCCTACGCACCGCTCCCGCAAGCAGAGCTGCAGGCGAGAAAACAACAGGTGCTAGCGATGGATGCGGCCATCACGATGCAATGCGAGCCTTTTCTTTTTCTTGTGCATCGACATGGCATTCGCGTCGAGGCATGGCGTCATGAGGCGCGGCCTCCGGCTCGCTCATCCTCAGTGGATCGCGAACGCATCAACTCCCTTCGGGAATCGGGTTGCGCTTGACCGGGATGTCCGGCGGCGGCCGCGCGGTGGCAGGCTGGTCGTTCTTGTTCGGGTCGAACAATCCGCAGGCACCGCCGGCCTGCAGCACCGATACCACGCACTTGATGCGCTTGCTGGTGCCGGGGATCGGGATCTCCATTTCGCGCACGCCTGCGCGCACCCAATCCTGCAGCAGCGTGCCGCCCGGTAGCCAGTACTTGTCGAACATGGTCGGCTCGTAGCCGAACGCTGGCCGGTCCAGCCACGTGCCGGCACGGTCGGCATCGAACTTGGCCTGCTGGCGCGAGCCGGGCACGCCGGGCTTGACCGTGCTGCCGCCGGCTAGGTCATCGGGCAGCTTGCTGCTGCCGTCGGCATTGAACAGGCCTTGCAGCCCCTTGCCCGCACCGGCCTCGCTGCCCGGCGCGGCCTTGTCCGATGCGCCCCAGTCGTCGGCGGTCTTCGGACCTGGCGTGCCCCAACCGTCGCTGGGTGTGGCGCCGGCGCCCGGTGCATTGGCCAGGCTGCCGGCGGTCTGGCCACCGCTGACCGGCGACGGCGGCGCGCCGGTGTCGGCAGTGCTGCTGGAGGTCCGGGAGGCGCTGCCCTGCTCGGACTGCGCGGCGTCGGCCGCCGGTTCGCTGCTGGTGGCGGAGGTTGCCGATGACGACGCCTGTGCCGCGCTTGCGCTGGATGCAGCATCTGACGTCTCAGCCGCCGGCGCGGGCGGCATCGGAATATCGCGGATCCGCGCCTGTGCGGGCTGGGCTGCGCGCAGCTGTACTTCGGCCTGGGTTGCCGCAGGACGCACGGAACGCAACGCTGGTGCCTCGATGCTGGGCACCTCGGCCGGCATCGGGATCTCGCGCTGGCGTACCTGGGCCTGGGCCGTGGCCGGGGTCGGCAGGTCCACCGGACGCGGTGCGACCTGCTGCACCGCCACCGGGCGCTGGTCCTGCACCGTCTCAATCTCGCGCACGCGGGCGGCCGTCTGCGGCATCTGGATCTGCGGCGCCTGCAGCTCGATCTGGGGCGGCGTCACCGGGGGCAGGACGAAGTCCTGGGTCGGCTGCGGGGTTTCGGTGACCTGCAGCGGTTGTTCGGCCGGCGTCGGCTGCGGCGGTTCGGGCTGCGGCTCGGGCGCAGGCGGTGTCGCCGGCGCAGGCTGCACGGCGGCCTCGGGCTGGGGTGCAGGCGGCGGAGGCACTGCTGCGGTTTCTGCCGGGCTTTCCGCTGGCGGTGCCGGTACGGGCCTGGCGGCCGCGGCCGCTCGCCGTGGCTGGCTGCGCGTCTTGGATACGGAAGTGGCGGCAGCCTGCGCGCCGGTGTCGGCGGTCTGCGGACCGGCGCCGCCGCCTTCGCCCTGGGTGCCGCGCCCGATCAGGGTCAGCTGCACGCGGGTGCCATCTGCCTGGTCAGGCGGCGTCGGCATGGCGATCAGGCTGACCAGGATCAGCAGCGCGAAGAACCCCAGATGCAGCAGCAGGCTGCCCAGGCCACCGGCCCAGCGCGTGCCGCGCTCCTCGCGCATCGGCGGATCCCAGTGCTGCCACAGCAGCGAACGCAGCGCGCGCCAGCGTCCCATCGGCACGATCGTGGAAGCCGGCACGGGCGGCCGCTGTGCGAGCTCGGCCACCAGCACCTCGATCGGCGCATAAGTCAGCCGGCCCTGGCGCTGCGGCGCATTGCGCAGCCAGATGCCCCAGCCATGCGGCAACCCTGTGATTTTTTCGACAACGGGCCTGGGCCTGCGTGGAAGCAGGAAGGCGATGATCTCGGTGGCAGTCGTCACCGGGCAGCGGGCGGTTAAGCGGCGTCGCGCGGCATATACGGCGCCTGGCCGGTGTCATGGTCGGTCGCATCGCGCACCGCTGTCACACCCGGTACCCGCGTCAACAGGGTTTTCTCGATGCCCTGCTTGAGGGTGACGTCGGCCATGCCGCAGCCGTGGCAGCCGCCGCCGAAACGCAGGAACACTACGCCCTCGCCAGTCACTTCCTGCACCGCCACGCGGCCGCCATGCGAGGCCAGTTGCGGATTCACTTCGTGTTCGACCACCCAGCGCACCCGCTCGACCAGGGAAGCGCCTTCGGCCGGCGCCTTGCCCTTGATGTGCGGCGCCTTGATGGTCAGCTGACTGCCAGCACCCTGGGTGACGTAGTCGATCTCGGCATCATCGAGCCACGGCACGCTGGCGGCATCGACATAGACGGTGAAGCCATCGCAGTCCACCGCCCATTCGTCGCCGGCCAGCTCACGTGGCTCGGCAAATTCCAGGCGCGCATCGGCGCGCGGCGTGCCGGGATCGACCGCGCTCAGGCGCACGCCCAGGCCGGGGGTGGCCTCGCGTTCGATCAGCTTGCGGAAATGGGTCTGGGCGGTGTCGGAGATCTGGATCATGGCCGTATTCTACCGACCCCGACGCCGACCGGTCAGAACACAGCGGTCACGCTGGCCGGTGGTACGTTCAGTCTCGCTCGATGCTCCAACGCAACCGCATGACAGGAGATTTGCCATGTCCGATCTGATTCCCCTTGCCGATGCCCACTGCCTGCCCCGCAGCGGCGCCGAACACCGCCTCGGGCAGGCGCGCGTGGCCGAACTGCTGCCGCAGATCCCGGGCTGGGAACTGGCCGAACAGGGCAAGGCGCTGGTTCGCACATTCCGCTTTCCCGACTATTACCACACCCTCGCATTCGTCAACGCCCTGGCCTGGGTCGCCCACGCCGAAGACCACCACCCCGACCTGGGCGTGCACTACGACCGGGTGGTGGTGCGTTATTCCACCCACGATGTCGGTGGCCTGAGCGAAAACGACTTCATCTGCGCCGCCAAGGCGCAGGCACTGGAACCCACCGCATGAACACCATCAATGCCATGAGCCACCCGCTGCGCATCGCACTGTGCGCGTCCCTGGCCCTGCTCGCCGCCGGCTGCAGCCAGCAGCCCGGATCCGAGGCGCCCGCCGCGCCTGCGCCGACCGAGCTGACCGCGGTGTCGACCCCGCCGCCCCAGTACCCACTCGACGCAGCCTGCAACGGCAGTGGCGGCACCTCCACGCTCAAGGTCACCGTGGGCGTGGCAGGCACGCCGACCGACGTGTCGGTCTTCCACGGCAGCGGCATGCCTTCGCTGGATGAAGCGGCAGTCGCCGCGGTCAAGGCCTGGAAGTTCAAGCCCGCCACCCGCGCCGGCCAGCCGTTCGCCCAGACCATCAACGTGCCGGTGAATTTCCCCGCGCCGCAGGTGCGCCCGGACGCCTGCTTTTCGCTGGACGAAAAGAAGCCTGCGCAACCCTGAAGAGCCCGCTGATTGCGCATTTCGCGCGGTTCCTCCTGTAGAGCGGAGCTTGCTCCGCTGCTCTTCGTTCAGATCGTCGCGAAAGCCCCAGCGGAGCAAGCCCCGCTCTACGCAGGTCAGGGCCCGATGCCCCGGATTTCAGGCCAGCGCGTCGAGCGCGGCAGCCAGGTCGCCGGCCAGCGGTGCGTTCAGCACGTAGGGCGTGCGCCCGCTGTCCAGGGAAAATTCCAGCGAGGCGGCGTGCAGGAACAGCCGCTTCAGCCCGGCCTGCTCGCGCAGCCGCTTGTTGGCTTCCGGATCGCCGTACTTGTCGTCGCCGGCCACGGCATGGCCGATGTGCTGGGCGTGGACGCGGATCTGGTGGGTGCGGCCGGTTTCGATCAACACCTCGCAGTAGGACTGGCCACCGCGCCGTTCCAGCACCTTGAAGTGGCTCACGCTCTGCTTGCCGCCATCGTTGACCTGGACGTGGCGTTCGCCGCCCTGGCGCAGGCCGACCAGCAGTGGCGCGTCCACGGTCATGGTGCCGTCGGGCATGCGCCCGGTCAGCAGGGTCAGGTAGCGCTTGCGGATGCCCTTGGCCGGGCCCGCGTCCTCGCGCAGCAGCGCCTGCAGTTCGGTCAGGGCCGAGCGCTTCTTGGCCAGGACCAGCAGGCCGGAGGTGTCCCGGTCCAGGCGGTGGACCAGCTCCAGCGATTGGTTGGGCCGCAGGGCGCGCATGGTCTCGATGGCGCCATGGCTGATCCCGCTGCCGCCATGGCTGGCCACGCCGGTCGGCTTGTTGATGACCAGCAGGCGCGCATCCTCGAACACGATCGCCGCCTCCATCCGGGCCAGGAATCCGGCCGGCGGCGCCGAAACTGAACCGGCCTCCTCCAGATTGACCGGCGGCACCCGCACCTCGTCCCCGGCCACCAGCTTGCGCTCGGCCTTGGCCCGGCCCCCGTTCACCCGGACCTGGCCACTGCGGACCAGCTTGTAGACCAGGCTGCGCGGGGCGCCCTTGAGCTGTGCCAGCAGGAAATTGTCCAGCCGCTGGCCCTCGCGGTCTTCCGGCACCACCACGGTGCGGACGGCGCTGCGCGCGGGGGGATTTTCAGGGCGGGAGGTTGCAGTCATTTGTCCATCTTGTCTGTTACACTCGGCTTGCGAGATAAGGGTTTGATTTCGCAGGGAAGTTGCTCCACGGGCCAGAAGCCCAACTTTCCTCGCGAAGCCCGGTACAGTACGCGACCACCGTCCTCGGGGCGGCCATGTTAGCGGCTCACCGGCAGGCCCCGACACCCGCCGGATGCGTCAGACATCCGAGCTGAACACGTCCCGCGCGGCATTCCGGCCTGATGGTCGGCGGCCGACGGTCCTGCAACACCGACAGCAACAACAAGCGCTCCCGCGGCCCGCCGTGGTGTCGAAGCGCTGGAAGCTCCAACCCGCCCACCCGCGCTTGCGCGAGAAGCGGCCGAACGTTCCAGAGGCAAGAACGCCATGGCGTTTGTCGCGCGGTAGAGCGCGAGGAACGCAACAATGAAACGTATGTTGATCAATGCCACGCAGGCCGAAGAACTGCGCGTGGCGATCGTCGACGGCCAGACGCTCTACGACATCGATATCGAGCAGCCGTCCAAAGAACAGAAGAAGTCCAACATCTACAAGGGCCGTATCACCCGGCTCGAGCCGTCCCTGGAAGCGGCCTTCGTCGATTACGGCGCCGAGCGCCATGGCTTCCTGCCGCTGAAGGAAATCTCCCGCGACTACTTCCAGTCCGGTGTCGACCACAACAAGGCCGGTCTGCGCGAACTGCTGCGCGAAGGCCAGGAAGTGGTGGTCCAGGTCGACAAGGACGAGCGCGGCAACAAGGGCGCGGCCCTGACCACGTTCATCTCGCTGGCCGGCCGCTACATGGTGCTGATGCCCAACTCGCCCACCGCCGGCGGCGTCTCGCGCCGGATCGAGGGCGACGACCGCGCCGCGCTGAAGCAGGCCATGGACGCGCTGACCATCCCCGACGACATGGGCGTGATCATCCGTACCGCCGGCGTCGGCCGTGACGCCGAAGAGCTGCAGTGGGACCTGGATTACCTGCTGAGCGTGTGGAAGGCCGTGGCCGAGGCCGCCCTGGCCAAGCCGGCGCCGTTCCTGATCTATCAGGAGTCGCGCCTGATCGTGCGCGCCCTGCGCGATTACCTGCGTAGCGATGTGGGCGAGATCCTGGTCGACACCGAGGAGCTCTACGCCACCGCCCAGGAGTTCATGCAGCAGGTCATGCCGCACAACCTGCGCAAGCTCAAGCACTACACCGACGACATCCCGCTGTTCAACCGCTTCCAGATCGAATCGCAGATCGAAGGCGCCTACGAGCGCAACGTGCGCCTGCCCTCGGGCGGCTCGATCGTGGTCGACCAGACCGAGGCGCTGACCGCCATCGACGTCAACTCGGCGCGCGCCACCAAGGGCGGCGACATCGAGGAAACCGCGTTCCACACCAACTGCGAGGCGGCCGAGGAAGTGGCCCGCCAGCTGCGCCTGCGCGACCTGGGCGGCCTGGTGGTGATCGACTTCATCGACATGTCCTCGACCAAGCACCAGCGCGAGGTCGAGAACCGCCTGCAGAATTCGCTCAAATACGACCGCGCCCGCGTCCAGCTGGGCCGGATCTCGCGCTTCGGCCTGATGGAAATGAGCCGCCAGCGCCTGCGCCCCAGCCTGGGTGAATCCAGCCAAATCGTGTGCCCGCGCTGTGACGGCCACGGCCGCATGCGCAGCGTGGAGTCGCTATCGCTGTCCATCATCCGCGTAGCCGAAGAGCACGCCATGAAGGACAACACCGGGCAGGTCCTGGTGCAGGCGCCGCTGGAAATCGCCAACTACCTGCTCAATGAAAAGCGCAGCGCCCTGCGCGAGATCGAGCAGCGCCACGATGCGCCGATCATCATCGTCGCCGACGAGCAGCTGCATACCCCGCACTACGAAGTCACCCGCCTGCGCGAGAACGAACTGGGCGAAGAATCCACCAAGCCGAGCTACCAGCGCGGCACCCCGCGCAAGCTGCCGGTGCACGCGTTGACCAAGGCCCAGCTCAACATCCCGGCTGCGCCGGCCGTGACCACGGTCAAGCACAGCCAGCCAGCCCCGGTCCGCCAGGAACGCGAAGCCCCGGCCCCGGTCGAAGCCGCGCCGGCACCGGTGGTCGCAGCACCGGTCGCCCCGCCTGCGGCCGGTGGCGTGGTCGGCTGGCTCAAGCGCGTGTTCGGCGCCGCCAGCGCGCCGGCCCCTGCCCCGGTCCAGCCGCCACGTTCGGAAGCCCGTCCCGCCCGCACCGAGCGTGGCGGCAACAGCGGCCAGCAGCGCCGTGGCGAAGGCAACCGTGGCCAGGGCGGCAACAATGCCCGTGGCGGCCAGCAGCGCCGCGATCGCGATGGTCGCAACAGGGACAAGGACGCTGTCCAGTCGCAGGCCAACGGCAGCGGCCAGCCGCCGCAGCGCACCCGTGGCGAGCAGCCGGGTAAGCCGTCGCAGCAGCCCAAGCAGCAGAACCAGCCCAAGCAGCCCAAGCCGCAGAACGAAGGCGCACAGGGCCAGCAGGCCGGTGGCAACCGCGGACCCAAGCCACCGCGCGAGCCGCAGAAGCCCATCGAGTCCGGCGACTCGGTGACCGCAGCCGCGATCGCGACCGCGCTACAGCCCGAGATCGCCGCACCGGCCCAGCCCGCCTCCGTCCCACAGGCCGCCGCGCCCGCACCGGCGACCGAAGCCAAGGCCGAGCCGCAGGCAGAACCGCGCAAGCCCAAGCTGCCGGCCGCGCCTGAAGTGAAGGAGGTCCGCGCTGACGCCGAAACTGAAGGCGGCAATGATGAGATTGGCGAGGACAACCAGACCGACGGTGTCGACGAAACCGGCGCGCCGCGTCGTCGTCGCGGCCGCCGCGGTGGCCGTCGTCGTCGTCGTGGCAATGGCGACACCGCCAATGCCGCCGGCGAGCACGCTGATGCCGAGCTGGATGGCGACGAGGAATCCGTCGTGGTTGCGTCGTCGTCGCAGCCCGAGTTCGACTTCGATGACGCCGAACCTGCCGTCGCCAAGCCGACCACCCCGCGCGCCCAGGCCAATGCCGCCGGCACCGCCGCCGTGGCGGCCGCCAGCGTGACTGCGGTGGTCGAAGCGACCGCCCCGGACAGCACGCCAGTTCCGGCCAAACCTGCCGCGCCTGCCCCGGTCGCCGCCACGCCGGTCGCCAACGAGCCAGCGCCTGCGCCGGTCGCCGAACAGGTGATCATCCCCGCCGCGATCGCCACTGCAGTGAATGCCGAAGTGCCGCCTGCCGCTGACATCGCGCCAGCGATCGTGGACCGCGCTCCGCTCGCCAGCGACAGCGTCGAGGTCCAATCGGCGCCGGTCGAATCCAAGCCGGCCGTTGAATCGGCACCGGTGGCCGCTGCGCCGATCGATACCCCTGCGCCGGTCGTCGCCACGCCGAGTGCCGAACAAGCGCCGGCTGCGGCAGCAGGCCCGGAACAGCAGCCCGACCTGCTGGTCGAGGCCGACGTCGCGCCATCAGCGGCCCAGGCCGAAGCCGCGGAAGCCGCACAGGCGGCCGAGGAACCTGCGGTCGACACCGCAGCGGCCAAGCCGAAACCGGCCGCTCCTGCCGCAGGCTCGCTATTCTTCGCTGCCGATGCCGATACGCCGCGGTCGGTGACCCGTCACCTGTTCGAGCCGGTGCCCGCACCGCGCCCGGCCGCGGATGAAAGCCAGGCCCATAATGACGACGCGCCGTCGTCGCCATCGCCTGACAGCGAACGCAGCGCCTGAGTCCTGGCGCTGCCTGACCCGGCCCGCGTCCTAGACGACGCGGGCCGGATCCATCAGCCCATACTGGGTGGCCAATCTGGCCAGCGCCACGGTGTCCTGCACCTTGGCCTTCTGGAACACGCGCGTCTTGTGCGTGCTCACCGTTTTCGGGCTCAGGCTGAGCCGGGCCGCGATCTCGTTCTGGCGCAGGCCCTGTACCAGCAGCATCACCACTTCCAGTTCGCGCGCGGTCAGTCCGTCGAAGGGCGAGGCATCCTCGCTCATGGACGACAGCGCCAGGTTCTGGGCGACGTTGCTGCCCAGGTAACGCTTGCCGCGCGAGACATCGCGCACGGCGCGCAGGAGTTCGTTGGCGTCCCCACCCTTGCCGACGTAGCCGGATGCACCGGCTTCGAGCACGCGCTTGGGCAACGGCCCGTCTTCCAGCACCGAGACGATGATGACTCGGGCGCCGTACTTGCCACGCACGATGCGCTCGGTGACGTCGAATCCGCTCAGGCCCGGCAGGTGCATGTCACACAGCACCACGTGCGGCTTCAACTTGCGGATCTGCGGCAGTGCATCCTCACCGCTCTCGGCCTCGCCGACCACCTCGATATCGACCTGATCGGCCAGAATCATCTTCAGCCCGGTGCGGACCAATGCATGGTCGTCCACCAGAAAAACCCGGATCGTCATCCCTGTTTCCCCTTGTGAGGCGCTCGCCCTCGCCGGGACGAGCCTAACCGTGACTTTTTGGCAGGGCAAGCCGGAGCGAATGGGCCGCGCTTTCAGAACCGTGATCTTGCCGAAGGTCGCAGGTTTGGCTATGCGATGAATAAGCCGCTCAGCCTGTCCGACACCGTCAGCCGGCGCACACACAGACGCGGCGTCGCACTCGCCGACAGGTTATGGCGCGACCGCCGTGGCCTTCGTACTCTGCAGCATGCGGATCACTTGGCTGAGGCTGTAAGGCTTCTGCACGAATTCAACATTGGCCGGCAGTTCGGGCAACTGGTGCCGCGCATGGCCCGAGGCCAGGATCACCCGCAAATCGGGAAACTGCTTGCATACCCGGATGCTCAATTCGGCGCCACTCATCTGGCCGGGCATATAGACGTCGCTGAAAAGCACGTCGAAGGCATGCCCCTGCCTGAGCAGCTCCAGCGCAGTGGTCGCATCGCCGGCCGATTGCACTTGCATGCCCAGGCCTGCAAAGACATCCACCATCAACTCGCGAAGGTCGGCCTGATCCTCGACCAGAAGAATGCGCAAGGGTTGGCTCATAAGAAACGTGTCCTGACGATCAACGAAACTTCCGATGATGCGTGGCACGTATTTGCCACCGCCTGATGACGCTGCAACCAAAGCCAATGCGTCAACAGATGTCTTGCTATCGGATCCCCAATCCCGATTTTCGCAAGCCCTGGCGTGAAGAATTTGTGTACGCATGCTGTTGCACAGGTTGGGCTAAGATCGCCGGTCTTTGGTTTTCCGGTCGAACATGAGCACTGCCTTTCCTTCGCGTGATCCCTGGATCTGGGCGGCTGCCGCCGGCCTGTCGATTGCCACCATCGGCGTGGAGTTGGTCACCCCACTGGGCTACGCGGTGTGGCTGGGATACTTCCTGGCCATTAGCGTGTGCGTCTTCCAGACGCGACCGATCGTGCCGGTGCTGACGGCCGCGATGGCGTGCGTGCTGCTGGTGATTGGCTACAACCTGGCTCCGCCCAGCGACAATTCTTCTTTTTCGGTGGTCAATCGGACCGTTGGTGGCACCTGTTTTGTGATCACGGCGATGATCGCGATGCAGGCCATCAGGGCTCGGCTCAATGCCGAATACACACTGTGGCTGCAGGAAGGCGAGAACGCGGTGGCAGTCGCCCTGCAGGGCGATCTGGAGCCTTCGGAGCTGGCAGAACGGGCGCTGCGCATCCTGTGCGAATACAGCGGTGCGCAGGTAGGCGTGCTCTATCGGCTGCAGGGCGAACGCCTGCTGCTGGCGGGCGGCATCGCCCTGCCCCCGTCGCTGGCGCGCGAACTGCCGCTCGGCCAGGGCCAGTTGGGCGAAGTGGTACAGCAAGGGCGTGTGCGTCATCTGCGCGGCCTTGACAGTGCCCACCTGCCGATCGATTCGGGCCTGGGCCGCAGCGCACCGGTCGATCTGTTTCTGGCGCCGGTGACGGCCGATGGTCATGTGGTTGGCGCACTGGAACTCGGGCGTAGCGCATCCGACGACGCCGGCACCCGCGCGCTGGCTCTGCTCGAACGCTGCATGGACACCATCGGCGTGGCGCTGCGCACCGCCCAGTTGCGATCCGAGCTGATCGAACTGCTCGAAGAAACCCAGCGCCAAAGCGAGGAATTGCAGGCCCAGCAGGAAGAGCTGCGGGTGGCCAACGAAGAGTTGGAAGAACAGAGTCGCAGCCTGCAGCAGTCGCAGGCCAACCTGGAACAGCAGCAGGCCGAACTGGAACAGATCAACGTGCACTTGGAAGAACGCACGCACGAACTGGAATCGCAGCGCCAGGCCCTGCTTGCCGCGCAGGCCGACCTGCTCCGCAGCAGCCGCGAACTGGAGGCGTCCTCGCGCTACAAATCCGAATTTTTGGCCAACATGTCGCACGAGCTGCGCACGCCGCTCAACAGTTCGCTGATCCTGGCCAAACTGCTGTCTGACAACCGCGACCAGAGCCTGTCGGCCGAACAGGTCAAATACGCCCAGGCCATCCATTCTTCCAACAGCGACCTGCTGGCGCTGATCAACGACATCCTGGATCTGTCCAAGATCGAGGCCGGCCATGTCGAACTGGCCGAAGAAACGATCGCCACCGAATCGATGCTGTTCCGCCTGCGCGAGACCTTCGAGCCGCTGGCCGCGCAGAAGGGCTTGCAGCTCCAGGTCGGCCTGTCCGAAGGCGCGCCGCAGCGCTTGCGCCTGGACAGCCAGCGCCTGCAGCAGATCCTCAACAACCTGCTCGCCAATGCGGTGAAGTTCACCGAGCGTGGCAGCGTGACGATGGACGTGCAGGCACATGGCCCGCAGCGGGTGCGCTTTGTCGTGCGCGATACCGGCATCGGCATTGCGCAGGACCAGACCGATGTCATTTTCGAAGCTTTCCGCCAGGCCGATGGCAGCACGCGGCGCCGGTTCGGCGGCACCGGACTGGGGCTGTCGATCTCGCGCGATCTGGCGGTGCGCATGGGCGGCAGCATCACCGTGACCAGCGCACCGGGCCAAGGCAGCAGCTTCACCCTTGAGCTGCCAGTGGATGGCGCGCCGGCGGAATCGTTGGCACCGGCGCCGCAACAGATCACGCGCGATGCCGGCCACGCGCCGCGTGCCGCAGCTCAGCTGAAAGCCAAGCCGAATACAGCGCCTGCTTCCGCAGCACCGCAGACGGCGCCTGCGCCGGCACAGTCCGCCCCGGTCACCGATGACGACCGCCACCAGCCGAGCCGTCCGGGACGCATGATCCTGGCGGTCGAGGACGACGTCGCCTTTGCCCATGCCCTGGTCGAACTGGCCCATGACATGGACTTCGACTGCGTGGTGGCGGCCTCTGCCGAAGAAGCCATGCAACTGGCTGCCGAACTCCGGCCCAGCGGCGTGCTGCTGGATCTTGGCCTGCCCGATGTGTCGGGCCTGAGCGTACTGGAACGCCTCAAGCGCGACCCGCTCACCCGCCACATACCCGTGCACGTGGTCTCGGCGCAGGAGCGGACCCAGGTCGCGATGGAGCTGGGCGCGGTGGGCTTCCTGCTCAAACCGGCCACGCGCGAGCGCCTGGTCGGCGCGATCCGCCAGCTGGAGGAAACCAGCGAACGCGACCTGCGCCGGCTGCTGATCGTGGAGGACGACCGCGAGCTGCGCGAAAACCTGCGCCGCCTGCTGACCCACGAGCAGCTGGAGATCACCGCCGTCGGCAGCATCGCCGAGGCAATGGAGCAGCTGGCGGCGGCCACCTTCGACTGCATGGTCACCGACCTGAGCCTGCCCGACGGCAGCGGCTACGACCTGCTCGAGCGCATGGCGGGCAACGATGCGGTCGCCTTCCCGCCGGTGATCGTCTATACCGGACGCGCCCTGACCCGCGATGAAGAGCAGCGCCTGCGCCGCTATTCCAAGAGCATCATCATCAAGGGCGCGCGTTCGCCGGAACGCCTGCTGGATGAGGTGACGCTGTTTCTGCACAGCGTCGAGGCCTCGCTGCCGAGCGATCAGCAGCGCCTGCTGCGTGAGGCACGCCGCCGCGATACGGTGCTTGACGGCCGCACCGTGCTGCTGGCCGAAGACGACGTGCGCAACATCTTCGCGCTGTCCAGCGTGCTCGAACCGCTGGGGGTCAAGCTGGAGATCGCGCGCAACGGCCGCGAAGCGCTGGACATCCTGGCCGAGCGCGAGGTCGATCTGGTCCTGATGGACATCATGATGCCCGAGATGGATGGCCTGACCGCGATGCGCGAGATCCGCAAGATCCGCAAGCTGCAGAACCTGCCGATCATCGCGCTGACCGCCAAGGCGATGGCCGACGACCGCGAGCGTTGCCTGGAAGCCGGCGCCAACGATTACCTGGCCAAACCGATTGACGTGGACAAGCTGGTTTCGTTGTGCCGTGTGTGGTGCTCGCGGCAGTGAACGAAGCCGAGCTCTTCGATCTTGAGCTGAAGTTGCTGCTGGAAGCGATCTACCAGCGCTACCACTACGACTTCCGCCAGTACGCGATGTCCTCGCTGCGCCGCCGCGTGCGCCATGCGATGGCACGTTTTGACTGTACGCGCGTGGCCGAGCTGCAGCACCGGCTGCTGCACGAGCCGGAATTGTTCGCCCAGGCGATGCAGTTCTTCACGGTCCAGGTGTCGGAGATGTTCCGCGACCCGGACTACTTCGGCGTGTTGCGCGAGCAGGTGATTCCGGTCCTGCGCACGTATCCGTCGGTCAAGCTCTGGGTGGCCGGCTGCAGCACCGGCGAGGAAGTGTGGTCGCTGGCGATCCTGCTGCGCGAGGAAGGCCTGCTCGAGCGCACCATCCTCTATGCCACCGACATCAATCCCGATGCGCTCAGCGCCGCCGAAGCCGGCATCTTCGACCTGGACCGGATGGCGTTGTTCAGTCGCAACTACATCCAGGCCGGTGGCAAGGGTTCGCTATCGGATTACTACACCACTGCCTACAACGGCGCCGCCTTCGACCGCACGCTCCGGCGCGGCATCGTATTTGCCGACCACAGCCTGGCCACCGACACGGTGTTCTCCGAAGTGCACCTGGTCTCGTGCCGCAACGTGCTGATCTATTTCAACCGTGCACTGCAGGACCGTGCGATCGGCCTGTTCCACGAGGCGCTGGTCCATCGCGGTTTTCTGGGCCTGGGCAGCAAGGAATCGCTGCAGTTCGGCGCCCACGCCAATGCTTTCGAAATCTGTGCGCGCGAGCAGCGCCTGTATCGCAAGGCCGCATGAACGCATCCACATCCCTCCCGCGTTTCGACGCCATCGTGATCGGTGCCTCGGCCGGCGGCGTGCTGGCGCTGCAGCAGATCCTGGCATCGTTTCCTGTGGCGCTTCCGATCCCGGTGCTGATCGTGCTGCACCTGCCGCGCGATCGCGCCAGCCGCATTCCCGAGTTGCTGGGCATCCACTGCAAGCTGCAGGTGCGCGAAGCCGAAGACAAGCAGCCGCTGGCGCCAGGCACGGTCGTATTCGCGCCGCCGGACTACCACCTGCTGGTGGAGGACCGCAAGTCCGTGGCGCTGTCGGCGGATCCGCCAGTGCTTTTCTCGCGTCCTGCCATCGATCCGTTGTTCGAATCTGCAGCGGACGTGTTCGGCGATCGGGTGCTGGCCATCCTGCTCACCGGCGCCAGCAGCGATGGCACCGCAGGCATCGCGGCGGTGCGGGCGGCCGGCGGCATCGCCTGGATCCAGTCGCCTGACGAAGCCAGCTCGTCCCTGATGCCCGCTTCGGCCCTGGCGCATGCCGGCGCCGATGCCGTGCTGACCCTGCAAGACATTTGCACCCACCTGGCGCAGCTTCATCCATGAACATCACTCAGCTTCCATCGACCGCACCGGTCGCCGAACCGGTCAACCTGCTCATCGTGGACGATATCCCCGAGAACCTGGTGGCCATGGAAGCGCTGCTGCGACGCGATGGCCTCAACATCCTGTGCGCGTCCTCGGGCCCGCAGGCGCTGGAACTGCTGCTGCAGCATGAAGTGGCGCTGGCGCTGCTGGACGTGCACATGCCGGAGATGGATGGCTTCACCCTGGCCGAACTGATGCGCGGCTCGCAGCGCACGCACCAGGTGCCGATCATCTTCCTCACCGCGTCGCCCAGCGACCCGATGCGCTCGTTCAAGGGTTACGAAAGCGGCGCGGTGGATTTCCTGCACAAACCCATCGAACCGCACGTAATCCTGGGCAAGATCAAGGTCTTCATCGAGCTCTACCAGCAGCGCCAGCTGCTGGCCAAGCGCAACGCGGCCCTGGAACGGGCCTTGGAATTGAACGAGACCATGATGGCCGTGCTCACCCACGACCTGCGCACGCCGCTGTCGGTGGTATTGCTCAGCGCCGAGAAGCTGAGCTACGAACTGCCGCAGAACGAGGGCACCCAGCGTACGCTGCGCTATCTGGAAAGCAGCGGGCGGCGCATGGCACGCATGGTCGAGCAGTTGCTGGATTTCTCGCGCATCCGCTCCAACGGCCTGCGCATGAAGTTCGCGCCCTGCGACCTGGGCCAGTTGGCCCGCGCTGCGGTCGACGAATCGAACCAGGCGTACACCGACGCCGACATCCGCCTGCGTTGTGAGGGCGATCTGGCCGCACAGGCGGATGCGGACCGCTTTGCCCAGGTCCTGTCCAACCTGATCGGCAATGCCGTCGTCCATGGCGCCGGCGCGCCAGTGGACGTGCAGCTGGAAGGCCTGGACGCGCGCCAGATCCGGTTGCGGGTGAGCAATGCCGGCACGATTTCGGACGAACTGCTGCCGCGCCTGTTCGAACCGTTCAAGGGACGCTTCAATGCCAGCAATGGACTGGGCCTCGGCCTGTACATCGCCAGCCAGTTCGTCCAGGCCCATCGCGGAACCCTGAGTGCGCATAACCAGGACGGCAATGTGGTGATGGAAGCCGTCCTCTCGCGCCGCAACAATTGATCACGTCGTCAGCGGCATGCATAAAGCAGCGCACTTGAGCGCGATGCACCACCGGACTCCAGACGATGCTGCAATGGCTTCCACCATGCCTGTGCCAAGCACGGGAACCACGACCATGGCCCAAGCGACGCAACCGCTGATCCTGCTGGTCGATGACAACGAACTGATCCGCGAGGTGGCCGCCGACGTCCTGGCCGATGAGGGCTACCGGGCGGTGCAGGCCGGCGATGCATAACAAGCGCTGGCACAGCTGCAGTAGTCCGGTCGTATCGATCTGCTGCTGTCGGACATCCGGCTGCCTGGGATGAGCGGGCGCGAATTGGCCGATGCCGCGCGTCAGCTCGATCCTCAGCTGCCGATCGTCTTCATGACTGGCTATGCAGGCGATCTACCGCAGGGCAGCGACTTCATCGGATCCAGGATGAAGCTGCTGCGCAAGCCCTTCAGGCTGACCGATCTGTTGAACCAGGTGCGCCAGCCGCTGGCCTGCTCGCACGGCTGAGGCAGGCGGCGGTATCGCCGCTATCGCTCCTCAATATCTCCACCAACCGGCACTTCAGCTTGATGGCCCTGGACAGTTCTGTCAGCACTTCCGCTCCGATTCCAGCTGGCCATGTGCCGACTGCAGCGTTAGCTACATCGCCGTGACAGCACCGACAACTCGGCTGACACGGATGTCCGGCATCGGCAACCTGGTCCCATGGAGCCGTTGGTCGGCCCACCTCGGTATGTCGTTCGATCAGGCGCCGGGATAGAGCGAGCAGATGATGCCGTGGCGCCTGAACAGTGCCTCCTGGTGATAGTGCCAACCGACCTTGCCGGCGATCCTCAGCAGTACGTAACCGCCATCCATGTCCGCAGTTTCGATCGCGCCCCTGCTCTGCTGTACCAGCACGCCTTGGTCACTGATTTCCTGGATCGCTGCTTTGACAGCATCCGCAAGTCCGTCCTCCGCCGCCGGGCTGGAACCACTGCGTCTGAAAAGATAGGTCGCCATGTCGGCTGGATACCTGAAATGGATCCGTCGAATGGCGGAACACAGAGGACGATGACAACAGCACGGACCGTCGCGGCCATGTGGCGTCGCACTGCACAGTGTGGCAGCGCGACCGCGCCTTTGGCGGCCGGATCAGCTCGAGCGCATCAAGCGGAAAGAGAATCCGTCGCCTTCAAGCATGTCGCGCATCTGCTGCTCGGCACGTTGATGCACCGCTTCGCTGTAGGTGGTCAACAGATACGCGGTGTCATCCGCAATCCCGGAACCTTGCGCATTGCGTGAGATGCCGATACTGGCCGAGCCACAGGCTGTCTTCCACATATGGTGCAGGCGAACCGGGCCAATCGATTGCCGCCGGCCCAGGTGGAGCACGAACAGATGCACATGCGGCGGTTTCACTGTACCCCCGATGGTGTATACGGCGACACCAGGCCCAGCAACGCGTCCACCGCGGGCGCCGCTATTGGGGGTTTCGGCTCAGGCGCACCATCGTTGCCGACTACCGACGGCCCAAGTAGCTCGTCCGGCAGGAATGTCCTGCATACGATGCGATGAAGCTTGATCCTTTGCATTTTCGTACCAACTGCGCGAGGGACGCCCGCATCTGCAAGCTACGCGCATTGCAGCTGGAGCGCGGGCAATTCAGACGGACGGTGCAGCCTCTGCAGATGTATGTCGTATATCAGTCATCGCCGGCCGATGCATCAGCAACGCCTACCGAGCGGGCAAAGGGCCGCTTCGAGCGCGGGGGATCATTGCGATCGGGCGTTCCTGCGGACGCAGACTGGCCGTGGTAGCGCAGGCGTCCCGGTCACCCGCGAGAAGCCGGCCCGAGCTTGGCGACAGGCGAAAACGCCATGGCCGCCGATGCGATCGGTTTGGCCGGAGTCGATTCGTACGCCAGGATCAGCAGCATCTGGTTGGTTCCTGGACGCGCACGGCCGATCGCCAGCGCTGGAGTGGATAGGCAGATGGCGGACCCGATTCCCCAGGCACAGGCAAACATCCGCCGATGCATGTCATGCATCATCCGGGAAGTACGGCGTCGACGGCCACTGCAACGCGTGGTCCCGCAGCATGGCGTCCAGGCGGCGCCGGACATACGCGATCTCCTCCGCTGGACTGTCGTCGAGAATGGTCTGGGCCAGGGCATCGAACTGTGGCCAGAACTGGGTGGGATGTCGCAGCTTCTCCAGCCAGATCGGCAGCATCCGATCCAGATCGGCGAGTTGTTGATCCAGTTGTGCATGGGTACTCATGTGCGCTCCTGGCCACTCGATCGCCACGATGTGCTCGGCGCCATCGTCGAGCAATGCAAAACTCAGGTCGTCCTGGCGGACGCCGTCCAGCTGCAGGGATGTCACGGCGTTCCGCTGCTGCGCCACCTGGATCACATACACGCTGTCGCCCGATCGGTAGCGCAGCTGGTAGCCCGGCCAGTCGGCCGGAATGCAGGGCGTGATCCGCATGCGATCGCCCTCGCGCTGCAGGCCCAGCAACGACTCGGTCAGCAGCCGATACATCCAGCCGGCCGCACCGGTATACCAGCTCCAGCCTCCCCGCCCTTGGTGCGGCGCCACCGCGTAGACATCGGCGGCCAGGACGTAGGGCTCGGCCTTGTAGCGCTGTACCGCGGCGTCATCCAGCGCGTGGTGGATCGGATTGATCATGCCGGCCAGCTCCCACGCCCGCGCACTGTCGCCCATCTCGGCAAACGCCATCGCGGCCCAGACTGCGGCATGGGTGTATTGGCCCCCGTTCTCGCGCACGCCCGGTACGTAGCCGCGGATGTAGCCTGGATCACGCTCGGTGCGATCGAACGGCGGCATCAGCAGTTTGACCACCTGTGCGTCGGCGTCCACCAGCTGCGCATGCATGGCCTCCATCGCCTGCTGTCGGCGCGACCCGCTGGCCACGCCCGACAGCACCGCCCAGCTCTGCGAGAGCGAATCGATCCGGCATTCCTCCGAAGTTGCCGATCCAAGGGGCGTGCCGTCATCGAACCAGGCCCGCCGATACCATTGGCCGTCCCAGGCGTGCATTTCGAGCGCTTCGTGAAGGCGCCTGGCTTCTGCTTTGCAGATCCTTTCAAAACCTTCATCGCCCTGCCTGACCGCCACTGCCGAGAATCGCACCAGTGCGTCATGCAGGAAGAATCCCAGCCAGACGCTTTCGCCGCGGCCGTCCTTGCCGACCCGGTTCAGGCCATCGTTCCAGTCGCCGCTGCCGATCAGCGGAAGCCCGCGCCCGCCCATGCGTGACAGGCCGCGCTGCAGTGCCAACCTGCAATGCGCGTAGAGCGACTGCGACGGGCCGGCGGGATGGGGCTGGTCGTAGTAGGACTCTTCGTCCGGATTGAGCGCGCGTCCATCGATGAATCCCAACGGCTCATCCAGCACGGCGAAGTCCGCGGTCGTGTCCAGATAACGGCACAGCGCCTGCGGCAACCAGAGGAAATCGTCCGAGCACTGGGTGCGTACGCCGCGATCGTGCGGCGGATGCCACCAATGCTGCACGTCGCCCTGCGGGAACTGGTGTCCCGCGCTGCGCAGCAGATGCGCCCGGCTCAGCGCGGGCTGCGCGTGAACCATCGCCATGCTGTCCTGCAGCTGGTCGCGGAAACCGAACGCTCCACCGGACTGGTAATAGCCGCTGCGCGCCAGATAGCGGCAGGCGATGGTCTGGTACAGCAGCCAGCCATTGGCCAGCAGGTCCACGGCCGGGTCGGGCGTGGACACCTGGACCGCGCCCAGCGTGTGCTGCCAGTGCGCGCGTACCGCAGCCAGCGCCGCTTCTGCCGCCGGCACCCCTCGCACCTGCCGGGCCAAGGACAGCGCCGCTTCCCGCCCCGCTGTCGCGCCGAGCCGGAACACGGTTTGAAAGGTCTGCCCGGCAGCCAGTTCGATCGGCACCTGGATCGCGGCGCAGGGGTCCAGGCCAGCGCCAACCCGTCCGGACAAACGCTGTCGCAGCAGGGCGGCCGGCGCGGCAAGGCTGCCGTTGCGGCCGAGGAACTCGCCACGATCGCCAGTGACGCTGCGACCCGGCGCATCCACGTCGAAGAATGCCACGCGCCCCTCGAACTCGGTGTTGTAGGGATTGCGCGCGGTCAGCACGCTGCTGTCCAGATCCACTTCGCTGAGCACATGCAGCTGTGAGCGCGCACGGATGTCGCCCAGCACCCATTCGACATACCCGGTCGCGCTGAGCCGGCGCGGGCGCCCGGACAGGTTCTGCAGGCGCAGCAGGCTGTATTTGACTGGACGCTCCAGGTCGACGAACACCCACAGCTCGCTGGCGATGCCATGCCCGACATGACGGTAGACGCTGTAGCCAAAGCCGTGCCGCACTTGGTAGGTGCCAGGGCCACGGCACGGCAGCGCCATCGGCGACCACACCTGGCCATCGTCTTCGTCGCGGATGTAGAACGCCTCGCCACTGGCATCGCTGACCGGATCGTTGTGCCAGGGCGTAAGCCGGAACTCGTGCGCGTTCTCGGCCCAGGTATAGCCGGCGGTGCTTTCGCTGACCACGGTGCCGAACTGCGCATTGGCCATCACGTTACACCACGGCGCCGGCGTGGGCGCGCCCTCCTCCAGCACGATGCGGTATTCGCGGCCATCCGCGGCGAATGCACCCAGTCCATTGTCGAACAGCGCCGGGCCCATCGTCGCGGGCAGCACTTGCTCGTCCCTCTCTTCCCTCTGCGCAGACGCATCGGTCTGCAGCACAGCGGGAGGCGGCGCGAGTTCCAGCAGGGGTGGCTGCGTGCGGGCAACCGGCAGCCGCTCCAGCTGCGCCGCCAGACCGCCGTGGGCATCGCTGAGGATCGCTCGCGCAACGGTCTGCAGCAGCACCCGGTCTTCCTGGGAAATATGCTCGATCGCCCGCACGAAGATGCCGCCGGGCCGGTCCAGCACGTTGGCTTCGGGATCGGCGGCGATCAGCCCGACGATATTGTCCTGCAGCTGCTGGCGATAGCCGGCCTGGCTCTCGTTCCAGATCACCAGGTCCACGCGCAGACCCTTCAGCCGCCAATAGGCATGGGCCTGGACCATCTGCCGGACCAGCTGCAGCGTGTCCGGATCGCCCACGCGCAGCAGCACGATCGGCAGATCACCCGAGATCGCATGGCTCCATAGCGCCGACTGCCCGCGCCGGTTCTGCAGCAGCACCTCCGCATCCGCGCGCAGCCGCGGATCGACGAACAGCACGCGTGCGGCCAGACGTTCGTACAGCAGCGCATCGTCCATCGAGGCATCGATCTGCCGACGCGTGACCTGGCTCTGGGTCAGTGCCAGGTCGAAGACGCGGTCGGCCAGCCGGCGATCGCGGTATTTGTCGATCAGCGCCGCGCAGGTCTCGCGCTGCGCGCCGACCCCGTAGACCATGTCCACCTGCACCTGCTGGTCCGGCGCCAGTGTGATCCGGCAGCGGATCGCCACGATCGGGTCCAGCACCGAGCCTGATGCGCCGGACAGCGCGTCCTGTTCGACCAGCGCGGCCGGCCGACGCGTGGTGCGCCCACGGCCCACGAATGCCGCCCGGTCAGTCTGGTAAGAAATGGCCGCGACATCGGCATCGTGCACCGCCACCAGATGCAGCATCCACGGCTGCACCTCATCCTGCGCACGCGGACGCCGGGTACACAGCAGCGCCTGCTTGTCGGCCAGCACTTCGGTCTGCACGAACAGGTTGCTGAAGGCCGGGTGCGCCTCGTCGGCCAGCGCCGGCGCCAGCACCACTTCGGCATAGGTGGTGATCTCGATGACCCGCGTGTGGCGCGAACGGTTGCGCAGCCGCAGACGACGCAGCTCGACATCGTCCTCGGCGGAAATCGCGATCTCCAGGTGGCTGTCATAGCCAAAGTGGCTGCCCTTGAACTCGGCCTTGGCGTCGGAAAAGATCGCCTCGTAGCGCTCGACCTGCACGCAGGTGGGCTGGTGCGTGGCCGACCACAGCTCACCGGTGGCGACATCGCGCAGATAGCAGAACGTACCCCAGTGGTCGCGTATACCGTCCTCGCGCCAGCGGGTGACGGCCATGTCGCGCACCCGGCTGTAGCCCCCGCCGGCACTGGTCAGCATCCCGTGGTAGCGGCCGTTGGACAGCAGCTGCAGCGACGGCTGCGCCTGGTCCGGGTCGCAGAAGATGCGCAGCGGCATGCCGGCGTCGGCGGGCGTGGCGCGCTCGGCGACTTCGGCCAGCCCCTTGGCGTAGATGCCACCGGTGCGAGGCGCGCGTTCCTGCAGCAGCAGCAGCGTGGCCTGGAATTCCGGATCGGCCACGAAGCGCTTCTGCATCGGCGCATCGCGCAGCACGTGGTCAAGCGCCAGCAGCGCCATGCCCTGGTGATGGGACATGAACGAACGCACCACCACATGTCCTTCGCCACGCGGCACGCGCGAGGGCGTGTAGTCGATCGCCTCGTACAGGCCGAAGCGGCCGCCGAAACCCAGTGCGTCCAGTCGCTGCAGATTGCGGCAGGCCGCATCGGGCTCGACCATGAGCGCCATGGCAGTGGCATACGGGGCGATCACCAGGTCCTGGCCCAGGCCGCGCTTCAGGCCCAATCCGGGCACGCCGAACGCGCGGTACTGGTAATTGCGCCGGGCATCGACGCTGTTGTAGCCGGATTCGGACACGCCCCATGGCACGTCGTGCGACGCGCCGTAGCGGATCTGCGCCTGGACCGCGCTATGCGCGGTGCGATCCAGCAAGGTCTGCGGGTAACTCGGCATCACCAGCTGCGGCATCAGGTACTCGAACATCGACCCGCTCCACGACAGCAACGCCGGCTCGCCGCCGGTATCGGTCAGGGTGCGACCCAGTGAGAACCAGCTTTCCTGCGGCAGCTGGCCCTGCGCGATCGCCACGAAATTGCCCAGGCGCGCCTCGGAGGCGAGCAGGTCGTAATGTCCGGCATCCAGGCGTCGGTCATCCACGCTGTAGCCGATCGACAGCAGATGCTGGGCGCGGTTGTAGAGAAACCCGTAATCCATCAGCGACAACTGACCGGCCATGTGCGCCAGGCGCTCCAGCTGCTGGATCCGTTCGCCGGCCCAGGCCTGTACGGCGGGATCCGGGCTGGCCTGGCGCAGCTGGCGCAGGGTCGGCATCGTGCGCAGGTCCACGGCATCGCCTTGCCGGGCTTCGTTCAGGCCCGGGGCGCATCGCTGCAGTTCGGCCAGCGCGCTCTGGCAGGCCTGGACCAGGCGCTGTGCCCACGGTTCGTCTTCGGCAGAGCGCATTGCCTCGCCTGCAGTCAGGATGTTTTCGCCCTGGACCAGCAGCATCGCCAGCGCGCCGGCGACCTGGCGCAGGCTGGGATCCGGCAAGGCGCGCAGCGAATTGAGCGTATGCGCAAAGACCGCAATCGCGCGCTCTTCGGCTTCGCTTTGGCGCTGCTGCTGTCGCAGTACACCGACCGTGTCGGCCAGTCCGTCGAACACGCTCATCGAGAGCGCGGGCGCATCCGCCAGCGCCAGCAGTCCCTGCCGCAGCGTCAGCAGATGGCCGGCCAGGTTGCCGCTGTCGACGCTGGACACATACCGCGGCAGCAGCGGTGCCAGGGTTTCGGTGTCGTACCAGTTGTAGAAATGCCCGCGATGGCGCGGCAGTGCCTCCAAAGTGGCCAGGGTGTCGGCCACGCGCTTGATCACGCCGGCGACGGCCAGGTAACCCAGGTCGTACGCGGCCAGATTGGCCAGCAACGACAGACCGATATTGGTCGGCGATGTGCGGTTGGCGACCACGGCAACCGGGTGCTCCTGCACATTGTCCGGTGGCAGCCAGTGATGCTGGGCGGTGCAGTGCGTTTCGAAAAACGCCCAGGTCTGCCGCGACAGCCGTCCCAGGAATGCCCGCTGCTCCTGCGACAGCTGGGCACTTGCCTCGGTCGGTGCATCGCCCAGCCAGGCCATCAGCCACGGCGAGGTCATCCATAGCAACGACACCGGCAGCGCGGCCCACAGTGCGGCCGGTGATGCGTACGCGACGACAATCAAGGTGATCAGGGCAAAGACCGCCGCTGGCGCCATCAGGCGATGTTCGGCGTGGGCGCCACGCAGGCTGCGCTCGACTTCGCTGGAGGGATTCCACTGCAGCAGGTTGCGGCGGGTCACGCTCATCCGCAACAAGGTGCGCAAGATCGCCACGGCCTGCATGCCTGCTTCGAACGGCAGGCAGGCCAGCGTCACGCCGGCCCGCAGGACCTGCTGACGCAGGCCCAGGCCGACCTGGCGCGCGTGATGGCGGAAGGCCATGCCTTCGGGCACGTGGACCAACGCGTGCACGGACGACAGCACGCTTGGCAGTAGCCACAGCACCAGCAACCACAAGGTCCAACGCACCGGCATGGGCGACCACATCCAGCCCAGCAGCAGCAGCGCCAGCGCTGACGGCGCCACCAGGCTGCGCCGCAGGTTGTCCAGCAGCTTGCCGCGCGACAGCCAGGACAACGGATTGCGCGTACGCCCGCGCGTCTGAGTCGGCACCCAGGGCAGCAGCCAGGGCAGCAGTTGCCAGTCACCGCGCACCCAGCGCGAACGGCGCTTGGCGTCGGCCGCATAGCGCTGCGGATGGTTCTCGTACAGGCGCACATCGCTGACCAGTCCGGCACGGGCGTAGCAGCCTTCCAGCAGGTCATGGCTGAGCACGCGGTTGTCGGGGAAGCGGTTTGCAACCACCTGCTCGAAGGTCGACACGGCATAGATGCCCTTGCCGATGAAGGAGCCTTCGCCAAACAGGTCCTGATAGACGTCAGACACCACGCGTGTATACGGATCGATGCCCGGCTCGATGCCGAACATCCGTGCGAAGCGCGAGTCGAGGCCACCGCTCATGCCAGTGCCCAGGCCTGGCTGCAGGATGCCGTAGCCGGCTTCGATGATCTCACCGGAGGCGTCCAGGCGCGGCACGTTCAAGGGATGCGACATTGCCCCGACCAGGGCACGCGCGGCATCGCGTGGCAGCTGGGTATCGCTGTCCAGAGTGATGACATAGCGCACGTGGCGCAGGCCGGCCAGGTCGCCGCTGACCTCAAGGAAATCCAGCGCGGCCCGGGCTTGCAGATCATCCGAGCTCAGCAGGCGGTTGAGCGCTTCCAGCTTGCCGCGTTTGCGCTCGACCCCCATCCAGCAGCGCTCGGCGGCATTCCATTCGCGGCGGCGATGGAGCAGGAAGAAACGATCGCCACGCTCGGGTGCGTAACGCGCGTTGAGCCGCTTGATGTGCGCGCCCGCGTATTCCAGCAAGGCCGCATCGCCTGGCAGGGTGGCCTGATCGGCATCCAGAAAGTCGGTAAGCAGGGCGAAATGCAGCTGATCGTCGCGGTTGGCCAGGTAATGCACCTCCAACCCGGCCACCAGTTCGTCGATGGCTGAGTGACCGGCCAGCATGCTGGGGATCACCACCAGCGTACGGCAGTCGTTGGGAATGCCCAGCCGCAGATCCATGCGCGGCAATGGCCGGGGTGTGATCCACAGCGTGGCCGCCCAGTTGACCAGCGCGATACCCAATTCGCTGGCTGCGATCAATGCCAGCGCGCCAGTCAGCCACCACAGCGCATTTGATCCGGCCAACCACGGCATCCCTCGTGACAGCACCGCCGTCCAGAGCACAGTGATCAGCGCGATCGGCAGCAGATAGGCCGACAACGGCACGCGACGCGCACGGTGGCGCTCCAGGCGCGGCCGCGCAGCCTCCGCATGATCGCGCAGTGCTGCGCGCAACCGTGGAAACCCGGCATCGACAAGGTAATACCCCACATGCGCATTGAGGCTGGATGCGGAGGTGCCCTGCCGCGCCAGCGCCAGCGCGGCCTGTGCAACCTGCGGCTCATCCCTGCCCGTCCGGCGCGCCAAGCGCTCGACCACGTGCCGATACCCATCGCGCGTCTGGAAATCCATCCGCGCATAGACGCCGGCAGGATCCTCGCGAAGCGTCTGGTCCACCACGCTCATGGTCTCGACGAACTCGCGCCAGTCCATGCTGTCCAGAAAGCGCAGGCTGCCAATGCTGTTGCTGACCGACACCTGGTCGGCGGCCTGGCGCTGGCTTTCTGCATGGACCAGCAGTTCGACGCTGTGGCCCTCGGCCGCCAGCCATTGCTCCACCCAGGCGCTGGCCATCGACAGCACCGGCCCGCGACCCTGGAGGCCACGCGTCAGCTCGGCGACGAAGGCACCGGTGGCCGGCGGCTTTGAGCGCGCCATGTCGGCGACCACCAGGACGACGTCCCTGGGCGCGCGCGCGGCGGTGGTGTTCAACAGCGCGGACCAGCCGTTGGCCAGGCTGTGGTCGTGGCCGTCGCGCATGATGCCGTCGGCCACGCGTCGCAGGTTGTCGATCAGCGCCAGCCGCAACATGATCGGAATGGCCCATAGCTCGCCTAGCTTCAGCGGCGATACCTGCTGATACGCCGCGATGAAACGGCTCAGCGTGATCGCATCGACGCGGCCATCACCGTGCGCGATCACCTGCAGGCCCAGCTCGTAGACGCGCGGCAGACCAACCGATGTCCCGGTCTGCAGCCGCGGCAGCTGCCGGCTGTAGCCAGGAGGAAGATGCTGGCGCGCCATGCGCACCTGTTCTTCGATCAAGTAATAGTTGTCCAGCAACCACTCACCGGCAGGGTGCAGCCGCAGCCCTTCGGCCGCCATATGCGCCAATTTCAGCGCCGCATCGCTGAGCGAGCGCTCATTGGACTTCAGCTGCGAGAGCAGCAGCTCGTGCGACGATCCGCCGTGCAGCACGTGCTCCTGTGCCAGCGTACGGCCGAGCACTTCCATCTGCTCGTCGCCCAGCAGGGCTGCACGCAGTGGCGGTTCTTCAACAGTGATGTGGAAAGATGCCGGAATGGATGCCGCTGCGCGTTCCTGAGATGCTCGACGCGATGACGTAAAACGAAACATGCTCCGTTTGGGAGGCATGGTGTACACCTGTGCAGCATGTGCGCCGCTCGTGCGGCAATCATGCGCGCTTGGGCACAGATACGTGTGAAAGGGCTCCAGGACTCATTCATTCCAGGCCGGCATACGCGCCTGATGCATGCATCCATCGACCGGATCGCCGCCACGCGTTGGCCTGACCAGCGCATGGCATCGTCATGCCTGGCGCGTGATCGTGTTCGATTCGAGCTTCATGCCCCATCAGCGCGCGAAGGGACTCAAGTCGCTTTCGCTGACCCGCGGGCAACGCCTTCAGGGATCAGTGATCGCGCAAATCCACGCTCCGTTAGATCGTACGCCTCACGGCGCATCATCGCTTGACCGTGCATTCTGCCCATCGGGATGTTCGTCCTGGCGAGCGGGCGCATGCGCATGTTGACTGCCGGTTGGATCGCCGATCTGGATGACCTTTCCCTGTTGCCAGGCGTCGGCGCCATCGACAATGTCGGGAGAAGGAATGTCTTCCCTGGCCTTTCTGGTTTGATTGCTGTCGATGCCAAAGCGCCTGTCACGCTCGGCGACCATCCTGGGATCGGCTTGTCCGTCGGCGGTAAAGCCCATCATCAGCTGAGGCACGCCCAAGGGCAGCGTTTTGTCGAGGTCGGTGTGCCAGGTATGCCAGGTCTTGCCGTAGGTGTGGATGAGCTTTTCCATCAACGCGTGTTCGGCGACAGACGGAATGCCCGGGGCGACCAGTTGCCCTGACTTCACCTCGTGGACGTGGCTGTGCCAAAGGGATTTTTCCTTATCGGGAAGCCGGGCAAAAAGCTTTTCATCGATGATGTATTCCACGCCCATCAGCTTGGCGTCCTTCACATTTCCATCGTAGACGGTGCATTGGATGAGGTCGTCATTGAGCACCGAGCAGTAGTGATGCGCCTCCATCTGCACATCCATCTTGCCGTTGTAGAAATGAAAACCGTCCAGATAGGCATTGATCGCCTTGATGGGCGGGCGGTCCTGAAGGATCTCAGCACCGGCTTCGAGCGCTTTGGTGCTGACTGACTCCACTTCGCCTGGCGCCTGGACCGAAGATGCGGTGTTGCCGCCGCCACAGGCGGAAACCGAGAGAACCATCATGGCAAGAGCAGCGGAACGCAACATGGACGTGATCCTCAGCAGTGTCTGTGGCGTAGTCAGCCGGTGGATGAGCTTTTCCTGGCGCCAGCAATCCAGATCCTCATCTTGTAGATGTGGTTCTACACGGAAAGCGATCAAGAAGGCCCGGCACCCGGGGCGGGATCTCGCGCGCGAGGAAACCCAACGCACCGATCGAACGCGAGAGCTCGCGGCCGGCAGCAGCATGCAGCCAGACGCCCCACAGGGCGGCCTGCAGCGCCGACGCACCACGAGCGGCCAATCCCGCGATGAGTCCGCCCAGCACGTCACCGGAACCGGAGGTGCCAAGGCCGGGCACGCCGCCTCGATGAAGCCAGGCGTGCCCTCGCGGGGCGACGATATAGGTGTCGGCTCCCTTGAGCACCACCACGCTTCGCTTCTGGTGCGCCAATTGCGTGGCGTAGTGAAGCGGCGCCGCTTCCACCTCTTCCTTGCTTGCACGGCACAACTCCGCCATTTCGCCGGCATGCGGGGTGAGGACGAAGGGAAAGCCGTCTGGTGCGCATGGCGTGTTACCCAGCGCACCTGCGTCCAGGACGACCACGGCGACCTGGACCCTGGCAGCACGTCTGACGAACTCGATCACAGAAGCGGACGGCTGCATTCCGGGCCCGATCAACGCCGCGTCGCAGTCCTGCAATGCCAAGTGCAGCGCCCGATGGCCGCCGGCCACTTCGCCATTGCGTGTCTCCGGCAGGCCCAGCACCAATGCTTCCGGAACGGCCAACGCGAGTCCTGGTGCCACCCGTCGAGCGGTCGCCACCTGCAATTTTCCGGCTCCGACGCGCAGCGTGGCCTCTGCGGCCAGCAGCGCCGCGCCAGGCACCCTCGCCGAGCCGCCAATGACCAGTGCGCGTCCCCGGTCCTCCTTGTCGGTACCGGGCGGCGGCAGCGGCATATGCCGAAGTACCTGGGCCGTCAGTCGCCTGGGTGACGAGTCCGGCACCCTAGCGCGCTCCCGACGGCATGTCGGCATCGCCGGTGACGGCTTCCCCCGCCAGTTCCGGGGAAACGAAATTCGTGCGCACCAGTTCCAGCGCACTTCCGTCGTCTGAGGTCTGATATTCGGTGACGCCGCAGTTCGGCACGTCGCCTTGATGATCGATGGACAGGATGGCCTTTTCGTCCAGCCCTTCCAGCAGATAGCGCATGCAGTTCACGATCACCTGGTGGCCGACGATCATGACCCGTGTGCCGACGTGGCTTCTTTGCAGGTCGGCAACCACGCCCCGCAACCTCAGGATGACATCGCACCAGCTCTCGCCCCCCGGCGGCCTGAAATAAAACTTTCCGACCAGCCTGCGCTGGTCTGCCAGTTCGGGAAAAGTTGCCCGGATGCCCGATGAGGTGTAGCGATCAAGCACTCCGAACTCCTTTTCCCGAAGCCGTTCGTCGACGATCAAGGCATCTTCCCGATGACCCAGAGCAGCAGCGACCGCTGCGGCGGTCTGCATGGCACGCACATAGGGCGATGACAGCACCACTTGTGGGCGTAGTTCTTCAGGCTGACCCAGAACCCAATCTGCCAACGCCCGCGACTGGCGCTCGCCCAGCTCCGAAAGCGGCACGTCGGCATCGCGATGTTCCAGCTCGATGAGCGTGACACCCTCGGCCTCAGCGCGGTCACGCGCGATATTGCCGGAACTTTGACCGTGGCGAACGACCCAGATCCGGTGCGGCCAATGAGCCGAAACACCTTCCATCGCGTTCTTCTGATTCACATTTCTCTCCCGTCGCTTCACGCACATGTCGCACAGGCGCTGTGAATACTCGGTCATCCAGTCACGCGGTCGGGCGCACCATCTTCAATCGAACGCGCGGCCGAAAAATGGCACTTTTTTCAAACGGCGTAGGAAGAAAGGATGAACAGCCACAAGCCCAAGGGCCCGGAAGTCCCTCGCGAAAAATCGGATCACGAGCACACCCAGGACAACCAGGACGAAGCCCTGGAAGAAACATTCCCGGCCAGCGATCCCGTTTCGCCCTTTATTCCTGCCGTCAAGCCCGAGCCGGAAGACGAGCCGGAAGAGTAGATGCCGCTGTCCAACAGTTGCGCGATGCGCTGCTGGATGGCGCGTTCAAGCTGCGACGGCTGATCGGGAATTCCTCAAGCCGGACCGCATTCCCAGCGATCAAGAAATATCACCAACGCCTGAGCCATTTTGATGAAGAGGCAATCCGCAAGCGCCGCGACATGCCGAGAACCCAAAGGAATCGCCTGTCGACTCCATACATGATGACGTGGATCCAGCTGCCAGCGGAAACCAGCGCACCATCCGCGCGCTTCATATCGGCCGGGCTTTAACGCGTGCGATATTTCAATCTGAGCCCTGCGGACACGGAGCAAATTCCACTGCGTTGGCATTCCCGTCCCGACGCCATTGGCGACTTCGCAGAGATGGCACAAAGCGCTCTGGGCTGAGCGCCCGGCTTGATCCGGGCAACTTCGCGACTCTTCGAGGCTTGTCAGAAGCGTTGGACGTTCAAGCGCCCTCGGCCGGATCACCTTCCAACAAACGGCGCCCCCTTTGGGTCAGATCAATATCCCCGTCCTCGCCTTGGGTTGCCAGCTCGTACTTGACGGCCCAGTTCGCCTGCTCATCGTTCACCGAACGGCCCGCACGGATGTCCAGCAGGATCCGCCGCTCCTCTGCGCTGAAATCTCCGGTCTCCGGGTGGCTCATGGGTCGCTCCTTGGCTTCATCAAGACGACACTAGGCGCTTTGTCATTTAAAGCAGGTCAAGGTCATTTAAAGCAGGTCAAGGCGAATCCCGATCGAACAATGCGCCTATGCAAGGCGGTTTCATTCCTGCCGATCCGAGACGATCAGATGTGGGAATGATGTGCCTCCTCCGCGGCGGCTTGGTCGTCCCGCCCGGCACCCATGCCGCCCCCGCCCATGCCGCCGCCCATCCCACCACCGCCACCGCCACCGGAACGCTTTCCGCCCTCCTCGTTTTTCCCGCCCTCTTTTCCCTTCGCGCCGGACGGACGCGCCGGACCCTGTCTTGGAATGGATAGCGCGCCGGGAATGGGTGCCAGGTCCAGCGCCTGGCGGATGAAGTCTCTAAGCGAAATGACAAGTTCGTGCGTATGGACTGGGCGACCCGCGACCAGCTCTTCAGCGGCGTGTGCGGCCAGTCGGACTTGATCGTCCGTCCCCAACAGGATGATGTCGGATAGCGCTCCTTCCACGGCATCGCGGATCCTGCGATTGCGTTCGCTTCCCTGCTCGCCTATCACCTCTTCAAGTTCAACGGCGGGACCGGATATTGCTTGTCCTGAAGCATGCAGGGCCTGCTGACGCCTGAGTTCGCGCAGATGGGACGGATCAACGCCAAGCCTGCCGGTGAATGAGCCGCCAAGCGTCTTGTAAGCGGCAATCAAGGTGCGCAACCTTTCGTTGATCTGCCGGTTCTCGCGCTCTCGGCGCTGCTGGAGGGTCTGCATGGCCAGCAATCGGATGCCGACACCGATCAGCGTCACCACCGCCAGGCCGAGCAGTGTGGAAACCAATGCCTGCCAAGAGCTGAAATCCAAACCACGCATGCAACGTCTACCTCATGTTGAACTGCCATGTGGCAGCGATCTTCCAGCGGTGCAACCCAAGCCAGGCTACGGATCCAAAACTGCCGCTCTCCTATCGCGCCGGGAGCCCACCGAGTCCGGCCTGCTGAAGCATATAGTTGATCCTTCCCGTTGCCGCGTCCTTTTCTTCCGCCGGCAGCGCTGCAATCAGCTTCGCCGCCTCTCGCTGGAAAGCCAGCAGGTCGAAATCAGCCGCTTCATCACAGGCAAGCGCCGGCAGCGCATTCTGCAAATCATCCAACGCACGTTCTAGATCAACGTCATCCACAGGACATCCTTCTTTTTGATTTACCGCATCGGCCACAATGCATCCGGGAGTTGCCACGCGTGCTTGTAACCCGCGTCCACTGGACGGAGTCGATCGGATTCATGGCCGGGGCATGGTGCATGCGCACGGAATGGGTTCTGGGTATAAATCGCTATTCGCCCTGCGCCCAGCGGGCCAGGTTCTGGTTAATTTTTCCAAGCTCGGTCCAAGGATCTTTACGGCGACGACGAAGGATTCCCGGCACGTCCTTGATGGTGAAGGTATCGGCCCTTTTTAGCTTGCTCAGCTCGCTCCAGGAAATCGGCATCGCGACCGGCGCCCCGGGCCGGCTCCGCAGGGAGTAAGACGCCACGGCCGTGGCGCCCCGGCCGTTACGCAAGTAGTCCACAAAGATCCGCTTGTTGCGCAGACTCTTGGTGGCCGTGGCCAGGAACCGCTGTGGCTCGGATCGCGAAAGCGCTTCTGCAAAGCCTCTGGCGAAGCGCTTGGTCAGATCCCAGTCGCAGCCCGGACTCAAGGGCACCACCACATGCAGGCCCTTGCCTCCCGACACCCGCAGGAAGGATTCAAGCTCCAGCTGGGCCAGCAGCTTGCGAATATCGGTCGCCGCTTTCTTGACCTCCTCGAACGGGACATCCGGGCCGGGATCCAGGTCAAACACCACCCGATCAGCCCGGTCCGGATCGCTGGCGTGGCTTCCCCAGGGATGAAACTCCAGGGCATTGAACTGGACCAGTTCCAGCAAACTGGCTGCATCGTCCACGACCAGATAGTGGGCGCTCACGCCGCTGTCTTCCTTGAGCTTGACCGAGCTGACAAGTTCGAGCCCGGCGGTGTGGTGCTTCTGAAAAAAACACGGCTTGGTTGCCCCGGAAGGGCAGCGGATGATGGAAAGCGGCCTGCCGATGATCTCGGGCAACAGGTGATCCATCACTGCACTGTAGTAATCCCAGACGTCCTGCTTGGTCGCCTTGATGTCCGGGAAGATGATCTTGGTCGGGCTGGACAGCTTTGGCGGTTCACGTCCGTGAGCAGCAGATCGGGTTTGGGCCTTGCCCGATGCTTTGCTGGCCTTCCTGGAAGGAGCCTTCAGGCCTGCTGCCTGAGTTGGCTTCTCGGTGCCAATGTCGCGGTCCGAATCGGCAAGGTCCCGGACCTGCTTGTCCTGGCGGACCGCCTTCAAGGACGGCTGGCGAAGCAGCTGCTGGCCGCCGATGCCTCGGTAGAACACTTCCACGACAAAGCGTGGTTCGAACCAGGTGGCCTGGCGCAGGTCGGTATCCGTGGTGGGCACATGCGCGGTCGGTTTCTTGCCGCCTGCCCGGCCAATCAGGGCGGCAACTTCTTTGAGAAGCGCGTCCGAAAATCCGGAGCCGACCCGGCCGACGTAGAGCCAGCCATGCGTTGGATCTGGCTTGGCCAGCAGCAGTGAACCAAATCCGGTGCGGCTTCCTTTTGGCGCTGTGTAGCCGACGACCGCAAACTCATCGCTGGTCAGCTGCTTGGTCTTCTTCCAGTCTTCGCTACGCCCGCCGTGATAGCCGCGGTCGGCGCGTTTGGAAATGATGCCTTCAAAGTGCCGCTCGCCCGCCAGTCGATAGGCCGCATCGCCATCTCCCGCGATGTGGGAACTGAAGGCCAAGTGCCCGCTGTTGCCCTCGATCAGTTCCTGCAACAGCCCTTTGCGCTCGGTCAGTGGCGCGTCCGCGATATCCACGCCGTCGATGTGGAGAAGGTCGAACAAGGCGTAAGCCAGCGCGCCCTGGCGTTCTCCGGACAGCGTGGCCTGGAGCAGGTTGAAGTCTTCCTTCGTTCCGCTGCCGGCAATGAGCTCCCCGTCCAGCGCGCCGGACTTCAGACCGAGCGCAGCGATCGCGTCGCGGATATCGGGAATTTTGGTGGTCCACTCCAAGGCATTCCGGGACCACAGCCGGACATCACCCGCCTCGATGGTGGCCAAGATCCGGTAACCGTCCCACTTGATCTCGTGGATCCACTGCTCCCCCTTTGGCGGGGTCTCGCCAAGTTTGGCCAGCTGCGGTTGGAAAGGGCCTGAGGGCGCTGCGGCCCTCTTTGCGTTGGCCAGGGCCAACGCTTTTCTGGCCCAGTTCTTCCGAGGGCCCTTCTTGGGCAGGGCCATGGCCGTCAGTTGCTTCTTCTGGGTCTTGCCGGCCCCGGCGCGCTTGACGTCTTCGGCAGGAGGAGCAGTGACATCGCCCAACAGATCGTCGGCCTCCATGTCGCTGGCGAAAGCATCATTCTCCTTGAACAACAGCCACTGAGGCTGCCTGGCTGGCTTTCCGGAGCGGACCAGGTGCCAGCCGCCCTTGAGCTTGGTGCCGAACAGCTCGAATCGCAGATGCCCCTTGGCCAACTGGGCCTCGGGATCCCCGGAGGTTGCCCAGACCCCGTGATCGAACTGCGCCACATGGCCGCCGCCGTATTCGCCCTTGGGGATTTCGCCCTCGAAGGTCGCGTAGTCCACCGGATGGTCTTCAACTTCGACCGCCATCCGCTTCACTTTCGGGTCGTAGCTGGGCCCTTTGGGGACGGCCCAACTTTTTAGCGCATCCCCCACTTGAAGGCGGAAATCGTAATGGCGCCGGCTGGCGTGGTGCAGCTGAACCACGAAGATGGCCCGCTGGCCTTTTGGCAATGCTTTGCCGGGTTCGGGCTCCTTGGTCTTATCGAAGCTGCGCTTGCGTCGATATTCGGTCAGGGACATGCCCTACCCCTCTCACTTGCCAAGGTGTTTGCGAACGGCAGCGGCTGTGGGCCCCACCGCTTGGACCGCGGCCTTGAGTTCGTCCGGTGTCACGCCCAGGGCCTTGGTCCAATGCTGCAGCTCGTAGTCTTCGTTGACATTGATCCGGTCACGGTCCGGTGAACCGGTATTCTTCTTGTCATCGCTCATCGTGGTCTCCTCGTTGCGCCAGCGGCGCGGAAGGGCTATGCGCTCTTGCGAGCGCGCTTGGCCGTTGCTTTTTTCACCGGCGCTTTGGCCGGCGCTGCCTTCTTGGCCGTCTTCTTGGTCGCCGGCGTCTTCCTGTCTGGCTTGGAAGCGGCTTTAACCGGGGTGTCCTTGGCGGGCGTGCGCTTGTTGGTTTCCAGGCTCTTCTGGAGCAGCGACATGAAGTCCACCACGTTGGTCGTTGCGTCCTCGTGCTGGGCGGGCTCCTCGAACTTGGTCGTGGACCCGACATCCTTGATGCGTTTCTGGATGATGGCCGACAGGCGCTCACGGAACTCGTCGTGGTAGCCCTCGGGGTCCCACTCGCTGGTCATGGAGTTGATGAGCTGGGTCGCCATCTCCATTTCCTTGGGCGCGATGCGGTAGTCCCCGGTCTGCCCCTGCGGCAGCTTGTAGTCATCGGGAGCTACCAGTTCCTGCGGATAGCGCAGCAGGATCAGGATCAGCGCGTCGCCTTCAGGCATCACGGCACAGAGATATTCCCGGGTCCTGATGACCACACGCGCGATGCCGACTTTGCCGGTGCTCTTCAACGTCTCGCGCAGCAGGACGTAGCCTTTCTCCGCCTTCTTTCCCGGGACCAGGATGTAGGGCTTTTCAAAGAAGCGCAGGCCGATGCTGGCCGCATCCACGAAAGCCTCCACATCCACTGACTCATGGGTTTCGGGCGCGGCGGCGGCGATGTCTTCCTTTTCCACGACGACATAGCTGCCCTTGTCGTATTCGAAGGCCTTGATGATGTCCTTCCAGGGCACTTCCTCACCGGTTTCGGCATTGACCCGCTCGAACCGGATCGGCTTCTTGTCCCGCGAGTCCAGCATGCGGAAGCTCAGATCGGTGCGCCGTTCGCCCGACATGAGCGAGACGGGGATGTTGAGCAGTCCGAACGAAAGCGATCCGCTCCAAATCGGCCTAGCCATGAGCCTCTGCCTTGCGATGTTGGTTGGGCCTTGGGTTGTAGCCCCGGGTTCGTCTGTCGCCTGTGAATGCGATCGTGCCCTGTCGTGGCGCCGGGCGAGCCTAGTTCCAGGCGGGAAGGCCCGCGCGCCTTGAGACCGCCGCTGGAAAGGCTTCCGACAGGACGGCGCCAGCGCGCGATCAGGCGGCCGTTGGCCGCATCGACATGTCGGTCCTGCTGCTTGCCCATCACGGGCTTGAAATGCTCCGATACGCCATGGGCGCTCGACTCAACTGGAGAACAGGCCTGCCTGGACAGGCGGATAAACAAGATTCTTACCGGCTGCTTGCGCCGACGGCTCGATCGAATGTGGCTGCGCGGTCTTTTCATCCATGATGTGCAGGACCTCATGCCCCCGGTAGCTGAGCAGGTCGGCGATCAGCCGCCGGTGACACTGCCACCAGAGCGCCTCGGCGCACATCACTGCCGTGTGTTTTCTCGTGCCGAGGTCGATTACCTGGCTGAGCCCGGCCTGGAACACTGTGCTGGTCATATGATCGGCATACCCTTGAAAGGCAGCATTTCGCCAGGCACCGTTCGGTGAGCCGGGTTGCGCCTTGCGACGCCCGCCGAGCGCTTCAAGCCAGAGGTAGTCCACACCGTCCGAGGAAAGCTGCCCGGACATCATGTCGCGGGCGAACCATGGATAGCGCCTGGAACCTGGAAAACGTCGCACGTCCACGATCGCTTCTATGTCATGCGCCCGGATGAGGGCGAGGAACGCCGTCCAGGTCCGGCTGGAGTGACCGACGGTCCAGATTCTCGCCTTGGACCCGCTGCCTGAATCAATCACGGCGACCGTCCGTGCCGGTGCCCGATCCGGATGAAAAGGACGTGGTACTCATCCCAACGCTCCTGGTTCAACGCACCCACCCTAGGCGGACGGTTGGCGCAGACCCGTGAAGGCTCGCCGTCGCCGACGGTCGGCATTCGCCGCGTTCGGTCTCCGCCCGCAGCTCACGGGGACCGGACTAGGCTTGGCGTATGCGCAGGTTCGCACAAGCCATTGCCGCCCCGGATGCGTTGCCGGAAGGGTTGCCCGCTGATCTGACCGAGTCACTGGTCCACGCGCCTGACCGCTACAACATCGGCAAGGGCAAGCCTGCCGCCGTGCTGGCCCGAAATGCGGAAGGCGCGCTGGCGGTGACCGACATGATCTGGGGACTGGTCCCGCGCTGGTCCAAGACGCCGACCACGCCCTACACGACGGTCACGGCCCGGCTTGAGCGCGCACCGAGCAGCCGCATCTATGCCCAGGCATGGAAGCAGCGCCCGTGCATCGTGGCCATGACCGGATACTTCAAATGGGACCGGCAGCGGAAGCCGCCGTGGCCTCGATTCATCCAGCGCAGGGATGGCCTGGCCTTGCTGGCAGCGGGCATCTGGGAGCATTGGAAAGACGATGAAGGCCAGGTGTTGGATAGCTTCAGTTTGCTGACCGGCCCCAATCCTGCCATTCCCTCGCCCTTGACGGCTGACGGACCTGTCTTCGCTGATCCCGGCGCGGCTTTGGCATGGCTGGCCGGATCTTTCCCGACGCCCGCCGCACTTCGCCGTCACGCTCGCACGCCACCGCTGGAGAGCTACCCGGTGAGCCGCTCAGTGCGTGACCCATCGCGTGATGATTACACCCTGCTTGAACCAACGGATCCTGACGCGATGGATGAATTCCATCTTGAACAGGCCGATGCTGCGCTGTGGAATGAGGACGATGACGATGACTGAGCGCGGTTGCTTCAGAAAAGGATTCGGGATGATCGAAGCGCATCATCGGACAGCGCTCTACCGCCCAACAGGCCTAGTGGCCTGCCTGATCGTGTGTTCAGCAAGAGTCGAGCACTGAATCGCGCGCCATCAAGATTCGGCCACTGCGCCCAGATCGTCGGCAGCAGGAACCCAGGGCGTTATATCGATCTTGAAGGATCGCCCAAGGAGTTCGAGCGCGCTGGACCATTGCTCCCTGGTCTCCGAAGCCACCAGGTTTTTCGGCACGCGTACCGCGAATCCGCGCATGGTCGCATCGATCGCAGACGCGAGCACGCAAAGATCTGCCGCCACGCCGCCGATCCAGACCTCTGTCACACCCAATGCCTCCAGCCGCTCGGCAAGAGGCGTCTCGTAAAACGCCGAATGCTGGGGCTTGGTCAGCAAGACCGATCCAGAACCGATATTGAGGCATCTGGCAATCTCAGCGGATATGCCGCCCTGCTCGATCATGACCGCCTTGACCTCGAGAAGCTCGCAGGCACCGTCAGCCACATCGTCATTGACATAGAAAACAGCGCCACCCTCTGCGGCTATCTCCCTTGATGCCACGCTCAGAGGCCCCGCGATCGCCAGAGCCCGGGGCGCCAGATTTTCCGCGCCGGGAAAGTCGAGCCGGTTGAACATATCAATGATCAAAAGCGCCTTCATCGGCATCTCATCCAGGTGTCCTGTCTCCATCGAATGAGGGGCCAAACGTCGGTCCTTCATCGGGCCTGCCTCCAGGAACTCCAAGGGCGTTGAATTCCTTCGCCAGGTCCAGCACCCAAGTCGAGCTCGAGCGCCTGCAGCTGCTGTGAGGCCGGCTCCAGGAGAAGCTCAGAGACCCATTTGAGGGTTGCCTTCGTCTACGGCAGGTGTAGGCGACACCCAGGCCCCTAGGAAACCTTGGCGTGCAGCAGACGGATCAGCTGACCCAGCCGGTAGGGTTTGGCCAGGAAGTCAACAAAGGCGGGCAGTTCGGGCAGCTGGGTCTTGGCGTGTCCCGAAACCAGGATGATCGGCAGCGAAGGCATGCGCTGGAAGGCCTCGGTGCTGACATCAATGCCCGACACGCCGCCGGGCATCCTGATGTCGCTGACCAGGACATCATAAGAATGCCCTTCTCGGAGCAGGCGCAGGGCCTCTACGCCGTCCTGGGCCAGATCAACCTGAAAGCCACTCTCGGCGAGCGCATCACCCACCATCTCGCGGAGGTCATTTTCGTCCTCGACAAACAATACTCGCATCGGCATATCAGGCGCCCCCCGGCTCGATAGGCAAAAAGATAGAAACGCTCGTTCCACATCCAGCGTGGCTGTCGATATTGATGAAGCCACCCGATTGGGCGGCGAAGCCGAATACCTGGCTCAATCCCAGCCCCGAACCGCGGCCAACATCCTTGGTCGTGAAAAAGGGCTCGCCCGCCTTCGCCAAAACCTCTGGGGTCATGCCCGGCCCATCATCGCGCACTTCAACGATGGCGTACTCACGTGGCGGATCATGCGGGTCGTCGGGAGAGAGACGATGTTCGGCGCGCGTGGTGACCAAGATCGTCCCGTGCCCGTCAAGCGCATCGCGCGCGTTGACGATCAAGTTGAGAACAGCTGCCTCAAGTTGAGCCGGATCGACAAAGATGGCGGCCTCACCGCCCGTGCCAAGCTCAAACTGCAACGCGGTGTGTCCGCTGCGCGCACGCTGCAGCAGTTCGGACGCCTGGCGCAGGACATCATTGAGGGAGGTGCGCTGCGAAGCGTGCGTGGTGCCACGCCCGTAGGAGAGCAGCTGGCGGGTGAGCAGGCTACCGTGGTCAGCCGCGCGAAGGGCGGTATCACAGAGCTTCTGAAGTCTTTCATCGTCCGGGTGGCGCGCACCGATCAGTTCAATGCTGTTGACCATGACGGTCAGCAAGTTGTTGAAGTCATGGGCCAAGCCCAGTGTGAGCTTGCCGACATTTTCAAGATTTTGTGCGGCCAGCAGCGCCCGCTTGGACATTTGCAGCTGACGACTTGCGTCATAGCGGTCCGTGATGTCCCGCGTGATCTTAGCGAAGCCAACAAGGTGGTCATTTTCCGTTATCGGCTCGATGACCACGCTCGCCCAGAACCGCGAACCGTCCTTGCGAACACGCCATCCTTCCGTCGAGAAACGGCCCTGCTCGGCAGCGGTCATCAAAGATTGCGCAGGCAGCCCACTGCGCGCGTCTGACTCGGTGTAAAAGCGTGAAAAGTTGGTGCCGATCACCTCTTCAGCGCTATAGCCCTTGATGCGCTCGCCTCCCGGGTTCCAAGTCAGGATCGTCCCATCGGTATCCAGCACATAAATGGCGTAGTCAGTGACACTCTCCACCAACAACTGCAGCTGCCTGCTGCGATCGGCGTCGTGTCGCGCTCCTCGTTTGTTCCCCATGAAGCAAAACTGCCACGGCTCAGCACCAACAGCCATGGTAGGAACTGCTTTGTTAAAGTTTCATCACGAGCCGATGCTTGATGCTAGCGACCCAGATCGCGCTTGCCACCGCTGTGCTGTGCCGCCTGGAGGCGTCTCTCTGTCCCTGGCTACACCATCGCATGTGGGAAAACAGCCCTTACATCGATCGGCAGATGGATCAGTCAGGCCAATCGACTGCCGTCGATATTCGACACTGCGATTCCGTGCGATGGCATTGCCCAGACCAGCGATAAACGCTGGCGCACCTTGCGACTGGAAGAAGAACGGCTGAGATGACCAGATGCGCATCGGAGCGCTTTATCGATTTTCTTCCCATTTGCCGATCCGCGCAGATAAATATTCCACATCGAATATCCAAGCCGAATGGCGGAGAGAGTGGGATTCGAACCCACGGTAGGCTTGCACCTACGGCAGTTTTCAAGACTGCTGCCTTAAACCACTCGGCCATCTCTCCGGATTGCTTTGACGGCACGGGAATGCCGCGGGGAAAGCGAAACGCCCGGGATCACTCGCCGGGCGTTGCATTCTCGCATGAGGCAGGCGCAGGTGCACGGCCCTGCATGCTTGTCCGGTCAGGACGCCTGGCGCAGGCCCAGTTCCACCAGACGATCGACGCACTTGCCGCCGCAGTCCAGGCGCGAGGCCTCGATCTGCTGCGGCAGGTGCTCGGCCAGGTAGTCGATGAACACGCGCACCGCCGGCAGCAGGCCGCGGCGCGAAGCGAACACCGCATGGCAGATGCCCTGCGGCAGCGACCATTCCGGCAACACCACTTCCAGCTCGCCGCTGCGCACCGCGTCGGCGCACACGGTCTCGGGCAGCATGGTGATGCCATAACCGTCCTTGGCCATCGCCTTGAGCAGCGGGAAGTCGAAACCGGCCAGGCGCGGCTGCAGTTCGACCCGGCGCACTTCGCCGGCCGGGCCGTGCAGTTCCCAGCGCTGGCGTGCCTCGTCCTCGCTCATGGACATGGTCACGTGCTGGGTGAGGTCTTCCGGGGTCTGCGGACGGCCGGCACGCTGCAGGTACTTGGGGCTGGCGACCAGCAACTCCTGAATCTGGCCGAAGCTGCGCATCACCAGACTGCCGTCGTCATCGAGCTTGGCGCGCACGCGCAGGGCGATGTCGTAGCCCTCGTTGATGATGTCCACGCGGCGGTTGTTGACGTGCAGCTGCAGCCGGACCTTGGGGTATTTGTCCAGGAACGCCGGCAGGATCTTGGGCAGCTGCATCTGCGCCACCGCGACCGGCACGCTGATCCGGACCACGCCGCGCGGCTCGGCCGAGAGCCGGTCCACCACTTCGCGCGCGGCCTGCGCTTCGGCCAGCATGGTCTGGGCGTGGCGATGCACGCTCATGCCCACGTCGGTCACCGCGAAGCGGCGGGTGGAGCGCTGCAGCAGGCGCACGCCCATGTCGGTTTCCAGCTGGCTGATGCGCCGGCTCAGACGCGACTTGGGAATGCCCAGGGCGCGCTCGGCCGCGGCGAAGCCGCCGTGGTCGACGACCATGGCGAAGTAGTAAAGGTCGTTAAGGTCCTGCATGGCGCCATCCCGAATCTGGAACGATTCAGGCTATTTAACCATCTACATTCCGCACCCACAACGAATTTGGACCAAATCGGGCGGGATTCACTTCCCCGCCCGTGGGTCAATCGCAGCAATCAGGCGATGCGGTCGATGCCGCCCATATACGGGCGCAGCGCTTCGGGGACCTCGATGCTGCCGTCGGCGTTCTGGTAGTTCTCCATCACCGCGATCAGGCAGCGGCCCACCGCTACGCCGGAACCGTTGAGCGTATGCAGGACTTCCGGCTTGCCGGTGGCCGGGTTGCGCCAGCGCGCCTGCATGCGGCGGGCCTGGAAATCCTCGCAATTGGAGATCGAGGAGATTTCGCGATAGCTGTCCTGCGACGGCAGCCAGACTTCCAGGTCGTAGGTCTTGGCCGCCGAGAAACCCATGTCGCCCGAGCACAGCAGCATGCGGCGGTACGGTAGCCCTAAGGTTTCCAGCACGACTTCGGCGCAGCGGGTCATGCGCTCGTGTTCGTCGTAGCTTTCTTCGGGGCGACTGATGGCGACCAGTTCCACCTTTTCGAACTGGTGCTGGCGGATCATGCCGCGCGTGTCGCGGCCGTGGCTGCCGGCTTCAGCGCGGAAACACATCGAATGGGCGGTCATGCGCAGCGGCAGCGCACCGTCTTCGACGATGGTGTCGCGGACGATGTTGGTCAGCGGGACTTCCGAAGTCGGGATCAGGTAGCGCTTGGCTTCGCCCACTTCAGTGGAAAACAGGTCGTCCTCGAACTTGGGTAGCTGACCGGTGCCGCGCATCGAGTCGCCGTTGACGATCACCGGGACATTGGTTTCCTGATAGCCGTGCTCCCCTGTGTGCAGGTCCAGCATCAGCTGCGCCAGGGCGCGGTGCAGGCGCGCGATGGGCCCGCGCAGCACGGTGAAGCGCGCGCCGGACAGCTTGGCCGCGGTATCGCCGTCCAGCCAGCCATTGCGGGCGCCCAGTTCGACGTGATCCTTGACCGCGAAATCGAAGCCGCGCGGCGTGCCCCAGCGATGCTGCTCGACATTGCCGGCTTCATCAGCGCCAGGCGGCACGCTGGCGTGCGGCAGGTTGGGAAGCCCCATCGCGATGGCGTCGATCTGCGCGCGCAGCTGGTCCAGTTCGACTTCCGAGGCCTTGAGTTCCTCGCCGAATCCGGCGACCTCGGCCATCAGCGGCGCGACATCCTCGCCCCTGGCCTTGGCCTGGCCGATCGCCTTGGAGCGGGTATTGCGCAGGTTCTGCAGCTCCTGCGTGCGCACCTGCAGCTGCTTGCGGCGTGCTTCCAGGGACTCCAGTGCGGACACATCCAGGTCGAAGCCGCGCGTGTCGCGCAGGCGCTGGGCAAGTTCGGCGGGCTGGTTGCGGAGCAGGGCGGGATCAAGCATGGCAAGGACGGGTCGCACGTGGAAGAACGCGGGATTATCGCTTTTTCCGCGCAGCGACGCCGCAGCCAGCGTGCGGTCGGGATCGGGCCGGCGGGCTGTGCAAGAATCCCTCCTTCCCCATTGCCCCGCCACGACCAAGCCCATGTCCCGTGCCACGCCCCGCAGTCGCGCCTTGACCTTTCGCCTTCCGCACCGCGCGTTGTGGATCGCGCTGGGCGCGTTCGTGGCGGGACTGCTGCTGTTTGGCATCGTCTGGCTGGCCAACCGCAAGGACGACACCTTCTATTCGGTGAAGCCGGCGGACAAGAGTGGTGAAGCGGCCGCGATCGAGCCGCTGCCCGAGCCGATGACCGCCCAGGACAGTGCCAGCGGCATGCAGGCGCCCGCACCCGGCGCGCAGGCCAATGCCCAGCAAGCAGCCGATGGCGCCAGCGCGTTCCCGAAGCCGATGCTGGAAGACACGCCAGCCAACGCCGCCAACGGCACCGCGGTGCCCACGCCTGAAACCGCGCAGGCCACCCCGGCCGACCGCGTGACGCCACTGCCCATCGATGGCCAGAGCCCGCCGCCCGTCTACCCGCCCGCCGCACTGCGTCGTGGCGAAACCGGCACCGCCATCGTGCGTATCCAGGTCGATGCCGAAGGCCTGCCCGGCGGAGTGGCCCTGATCCAGCGCAGCGGCTCTCGCGACCTGGATCGCGCGGCGATGGAGGCCGTACGCAAATGGCGCTTCCAGCCCGCCATCGAGGACGGCGAACCGATCGCCGGTAGCGTGGACATCCCGGTGGAATTCAACCTGCAGCGTTGACTTGAGCATCTCGTGAAGCGCGATTCGCAACGCTGAACCGCACAAGCGCCGTGCAGGCACGTTTTACCCGCATGTCACGTCAAAAAAACGAAATGCTGCCGACACTCCCCAGCGCGCCCCGCCCGGGGTCCACGCAAAGGAGTGACCCATGTCTCGATCGCAGACAGAACTCAACGCCGGCCTTCAGCGCGATGCTGCCGGCCCGCCGGAACGCAAACCCGCACGCCCGCTGATCTGGCTGTTGCTGTTGCTGGTGGCATTGGCAGCAGGCGCCTGGTGGTACATGAATCGCAGCGTCGATACGACCCCAGTGGTCGATACCACGCCGCCTGTTGCGCAACCGGTCGCAGGCAACGACGCCGCCAGCAGTGCGACCAAGCCGGCCAAAGCCACCGCCCAGCGCAGCGAGCGCACGCCGAAGACACCAGTGGTCGCCGATCGCACCGCCCGCCTGGCGGCCAATACGCCCAAGCCGAAATATCCACCAGCCGCGCTGCGCGCCAACACTGGCGGCACGGTAACGCTGGATGTGCAGGTGGATCCGCAGGGCGAGCCGCTGAAGATCAGCATCGCCAAGCGCAGCGGCAATCGCGATCTTGATCGCGCCGCGCTGACGGCCGCCAGCCACTGGCATTTCGAGCCGGCCATGCATAACGGCAAGGGCGTGGCAGCGACGGTGCAGGTCCCGGTGGAGTTCCTGCCGCAGTAATCTGCCACACGTTTACGCTGCGCTGCGTTGATCGAAGCGCTTGAAACAAGCCCCGGCGGCCCTGGCTTCCGGGGCTTTTCCATGTGGCAGCCTAGATGAAGCACATAGATGCGCTCCCGTCGTGGGGCGTATCGCGGACTTTGGCTGTCATGCGAAGCGTGCTTCTGTTCGCTTACTCCACCGGCAGGCTGATGAAGCTCGGCTGCTGCGGCGTGTGCCAGATGCGCTGGGTGGCTTTCTGGTAGTCGCCGGATTGGGCGAAGAAGATGTTCGGCACGAAGGTTTGCGGATTGCGGTCGTACAGCGGAAACAGGCTGGACTGCACCTGCACCATGATCCGATGCCCCTTCTTGAAGGTGTGATTGGCGTTGGGCAGCTCGAAGTCGTAGGCCAGCGCCGTATCCGGTGTGATCGCCTTGGGATGCTCGAAGCTCTCGCGGTAGCGACCGCGGAAGATCGTCAGCGCCACCGGCAACTCGTAGCCGCCCATCTTCGGGTCCGATGCCACTTCATCCGGGCCCACGTCGATCAGCTTCACCACCCAATCGCTGTCGCTGCCGCTGGTGGAAGCCTGCAGGTTGACCTGCGGGCGTCCGGCGACGTGCACTTCTTCGGTCAGCGGTTCGGTCTCGTAGGTCATGACGTCCGGCCGGCCGTCCACGAAGCGCTGGTCGTGCACCAGCCAGGTGGTCCACATCTCGCGGTCCGAAAAATCGACCGGACGCGGCACGAACGGGACCGGCTTGGCCGGATCGGAAACGTACTCGTCGTATTCGGCCTGGCCGGCGACCGGCGCCTCGAACGAAAGCTTGCCGCCCGCCCCCAGGTACAGCGCCCTGGGCTTGGCCTTGCAGCCTTCGCTGCAGACCTGGGGCCAGGACTTCAGGCGGTCCCAGTGGTTTTCGCCGGTGTTGTAGATCAGCACCGGCGGGGTGTCGGCCTTGGGCGCGCCGTCGACCAGGTACTGGTTGAAGAACGGCAGCAGCACGTCACGACGGAACTGCAGCGCGGTGTCGCCATCCCACTTCAGTGCGCCCAGGTTGCTGCCGTCGTAATTGACCTGGCTGTGACGCCACGGACCCATGACCAGATAGTTCTTGTCGTTGCCTTTGTCGCGCGCTTCCATCGCCGCGTAGCTGTGGCTGGCGCCCCACATGTCTTCCTGGTCCCACAGACCCTGCAGCCACATGGTGGGCACCTTGATCGGCGTGCTGGCCATGACCTTGTCCAGCGCCTGCCCCTGCCAGAACGCATCGTAGGCAGCGTGCTCGGTCAGCTTGTGCCACCACGGCAGCTGGTCCAGCCCGGCCGCCCTGGCGTAGTCGCCGGCCGAACCGGCGCGCAGGAAGTTGCTGTAGTCATCAAAGCCTTCGCGGGCGATGCCACTGCCCTTGCCGCGCTTGGTCAGCTGGCCGGTGAAGTAGTCGAAATTGACCTGGCGGAACGCGCCATAGCTGAACCAGTCGTCGCCCATCCAGCCGTCGACCATCGGGCTCATCGGATTGGCCACCTTCAGCGCCGGGTGCGGGTTGGTCAGCGCCATCACCACGGTGAAGCCTTCGTACGACGAGCCGAGCATGCCGACCTTGCCGTTGGACTCGTGCACGTTCTTGACCAGCCAGTCGATGGTGTCCCACGCGTCGGTGGCATGGTCAACCTGAGTGTCGTTGAGCGGGCCACGCAGCGGCCGGGTCATCACGTAGTCGCCTTCCGAACCGTACTTGCCGCGCACGTCCTGGATCACGCGGATGTAGCCGGCATCGACGAACACCTCGTCGCCCTGGGCCAGCAGGTCGCGCATGTGCGGCGAATCCATCCGCGAAGTCCGGCCATCGGCGTTGTAGGGCGTGCGCGTCAGCAGCATCGGCGCGTGCGTGGCGCCCTTGGGAATCACGATGACGGTGTGCAGCTTGACCCCGTCGCGCATCGGAATCTCGACGACGCGCTTGATGTAGTCGTTGGCCGCGTCAGGTGCGGCGAAGGTCTTGCCGGTGATGTCCGGGGTCATCGGCGAGGTCTGGGCCAGCGCGGGCATCGCGGCGGCCAGGAACAGGGACAGCAGGGACGGACGCAGCAGCGCGTGGCGCATCGTGAGTTGGCTCCAGCAGATGACGGAACCGACAGTCTATGCGGCGCATCGGCCGTCAGGCACCCCGACTGATGGCACCCCTGCGTTGACTTGTGTCGGCCCTCCCGGCGAACGCCAGACCGGGCAGAACATGCTCTGCTCTTCTTTTGCTCGAAAATCTTCGTGAGGCACGGCGAAGGGTCGAGGACCAGACCCGCAGGGCGCCGCACAGGGATGTGCGGCGTTTTCCGAAGGGACAGGAGGTCCCTTTGGAAAATCCCTCGACCCGCAGCGGACCTGCGCGCGCGCAGGCGTGCCGCCCGGAGCGTGTTCTTTGCCTACCTTTCTTGCACGAGCAAGAAAGTAGGTCGGGCCGCGAAGCGGCACAAGCTCTGGATCTGAAATGAGCGCCGGCGAGACAGCCCGCTGCGGGGACTCAATCGATCGCGATCGGCACCCGGGTCTGGCCCTCGCCCTGCACCACGAATCGCTCCACGGTCAGCGCCTCCAGGCCCATCGGGCCGTAGGAATGCAGGCGCGTGGTGGAGATGCCGATCTCCGCGCCCAGGCCGAGTTCGCCGCCATCGGAAAAACGCGAGGACGCGTTGACCATCACCACCGCCGCACGCAGCGCGGCGATGAAGGCGGTGGCATTGGCGTTGTCGCGCGTGGCGATGACCTCGGTGTGGTCCGAGCCGTAGTGGCGGATGTGGGCGATGGCTTCGTCAAGATCCGACACCACGCGCACGGCCAGGATCAGATCGAGGAACTCGGCGGCGTAGTCCTCGTCGGAAGCGGGCTTGGCCTCGGCGACCAGGATGCGGGTGGCCTCGTCGCCACGCAGTTCCACGCCGCGCGCCAGCAGCGCCTTGGCCGCCAGCGGCAGGAACTCCTGCGCGACGTCCTGGTGCACCAGCAGCGTCTCCAGCGAATTGCAGGCGCTGGGCCGGGACACCTTGCCGTCCACCAGCAGGCGCACGGCCAGCTCCAGTTCCGCGCTGGCATCGACGAACAGATGGCACACGCCCTTGTAGTGCTTGATCACCGGCACGCGCGCATGTTCGGCGACGAACCGGATCAGGCCTTCGCCACCACGCGGGATGGCCAGGTCGACGATGTCGCTCAGCTGCAGCAGCTCCAGCATGGTTTCACGGCGCAGGTCGGTGACCAGGATCAATGCGGCCTCGTCGATGCCCGCATCGCGCAGCGCGCCCTTGAGCGCGTCGGCGATCGCGGTGTTGGAATGGATCGCTTCGGAGCCGCCGCGCAGGATCACGCCGTTGCCGGCCTTGATGCACAGCGCCGCGGCATCGGCGGTCACGTTGGGCCGCGCTTCGTAGATCATCGCGATCACGCCCAGCGGCACGCGCACCTTGCTGACCTGGATGCCGTTGGGACGCGTGTCGCTGCGGGTGACCTGGCCAACCGGATCGGGCAGCGCGGCCACTTCGCGCAGCGCCGCGGCGATGCCGGCGATGCGTTCGGGATTCAGGGTGAGCCGGTCCAGCATGGCGCTACCGATGCCCTTGTCGCGCGCGGCCTGCAGATCCTGTGCGTTGGCCGCCAGGATCGCGTCCTGCGCCGACTCCAGGCGCCCGGCCATCGCCTCGAGCAAGGCGGCCTTGTCGGCCGAAGACAGCTGGGCCAGCGTCTGCGAGGCCTCGCGGCAGGCCAGGGCCTGGGTCTTGATGTCGTCGGTCATGGCGATCTTCTTCTACGCATAGGGTGGAAATCAGAACTGCTTCATTTCATCGTGGGATCGGTCACAACAGCACCAGATCGTCGCGATGGATCACGTTCTCGCCGTAGCTATACCCCAGCACGGCCTCGATGTCGCGCGAATGGCGCCGCGCGATGCGGCGGATGTCAGCCGCCGAATACTGGGCGATGCCACGCGCCAGCTGACGCTCGCCTCCGTCGTCGCGCAGGCTCACCAGCACCATGTCGCCGCGGCGGAAGTCGCCCTCGGCCCCGGTCACGCCACCAGGCAGCAACGAGGCCCCTTTGCCGACCAGCGCGCCGGCCGCGCCGGCATCGACCAGGATCCTGCCCGGCTCGACCGGCGCATGGCGCAGCCAGCCCTTGCGCGCGGCGATGCGGGTCTGCGCCGCGTGGATGCGGGTACCGCTCAGGCGGTCCTGGGCCAGGCCACGCACCACCTCGGCGCTGCGGCCATTGAACAGATAGGTTTCCACGCCGGCCGCGCCAGCCTTGGCGGCCGCTTCCAGCTTGGTGCGCATGCCGCCGGTGCCGACGCTGCTGCCGCTGTCGCCGGCCATGGCGAAGATCTCCGGCGTCAGCGCCTGCACCTGGTCCAGCGGTCTGGCCTGCGGATTGCCGCGCGGATCGGCGGTGTACAGGCCATCGATATCGGTGGCGATGAACAAGGCATCGGCGTCGACCAGCGCGGCCACGATGGCGGCGAGATTGTCGTTGTCGCCCAGCTTGAGTTCGTCCACCGACACGGTGTCGTTCTCGTTGATCACCGGCAATGTGCCCAGCCGCAGCAACTCCAGCAGCGTGGCCCGCGCATTGAGATAGCGGCGACGATTGCGCAGATCGTCATGGGTCAGCAGCACCTGCGCGACCGGCCGCTCGAAGAACCGCTGCCACAGCGCGATCAGCTGCGCCTGCCCCAGCGCGGCCAATGCCTGGCGCGCGGCGATCGCCGCGCCCGCCTCGGCCAGCCTGGGCACGATGGCACGCCCCGCGGCGACCGCGCCGGACGACACGATCACCACTTCGCGCCCGGCCTGCACGTTGGCCGACACGAACTGCGCCAGTCCCAGCGCGTACTTCGGCGACAGGCCCACGCCATCGGCGGTCATCAGGCTGCTGCCCACCTTCAGCACGGCACGGCGCCACGCGGGAATCGGCTGCGTGGTGAAAGGTATGGCGACCAGGGAGGCGGTGTCGTTCATGCGCTCAATCAATCGGGTTGCTGCTGTGGACCGGTCGTTCAGCCGGGCGTGTTCCATTCGTAGACGGTGAGCTCGGAAGCATCACGCAGGACCAGCGGGTCCTTGGCCACGATGGCCCTGGCCTGCTCCAGGGTGTCGATGTTCTTCAGGACATAGGCGCCGCCGCTGCCATCGGAAAACCCGCCGGTCAGTTCCAGCTGGCCTTCGACCTTGAGATTGATCAGGAAATCCTTGTGCGGCCCGACCACGTCGGGCGGAAAGTTTTCCTTGCGCTTTGCCATCACCAGATAAAGCTTCATACGACATCCTCGTGGTTCATGCGGCTCGCGCGATGAGCTTCACCGCGGAAGTCGCTGGGTCCCCGCCTGCGCGGGGATGACGATCTGAAACGACGCGGCGACGTCCTGTGACTCGAACTCCTGTCGCTGCGCTTGGTGCTGTTGCTAGTGGCTACTTTTGTAACTCGCGCCGTAGGCGTGAAAGCTTTGCGCTTGCTCGACCCAGCGCCAGTTGCGCTCAAGGTTCCAACACCTCCCATCGCGCCACCAGCACCTCCAACTTCAAATCTCCCGCCGCCCCCGGCGACACCCGCGCCGCCAGGCTGCCTTCCGGCGTCCGCCCCTGCCCCGCCGTATCGGACGTAGCCGCAGCAGCCTTGTACGCCTCACGAAACGGCACGCCCGCCACCGCCGCTTCCACCGCCACATCGGTCGCATACATGCCCGAATCGATCGCCGCGCGCAGCCTGTCCTGGCGCCATTCCAGGTTGCCCAGCAGCGCCGGCAGCAGTTCCAGCGCGGCCAGGCCACGACCGAAGCCGTGGAAGATCGCGCCCTTGGAGCCCTGCAGGTCGCGGTGATAACCCGACGGCAGCGACAGCAGCTGCTCGATCTCGGTACGCGCCGCGGCCACGCTGGCATGGGTGGCACGCATCAGTTCGATCACGTCCGGATTGCGCTTGTTGGGCATGATCGAACTGCCGGTGGTGTACTGCGCCGGCAGCGCGACGAAGCCGTATTCGGCGCTGGTGAACTGCGACAGGTCCCAGGCGATGCGGCGCAGGTCCAGCGTGGCGCCACCGAGGGCTTCCAGCGCGGCCAGCTCGAACTTGCCGCGCGAGAGCTGCGCATAGATCGGCGAGACCTGCATGCGCGCGAAACCCAGCTCGGCCGTGGTGTGGGCGCGGTCCAGCGGCAGGTTGACGCCGTAACCGGCCGCGGTGCCCAGCGGATTGGTGTCGACCAGCCTGAAGGTATCGGCCGCACGGGTGGCGTTGTCGATGAACGCCTCGGCCCAGCCGGCCCACCACATGCCCGCCGAGGACACCACCGCGCGCTGGATGTGGGTGTAGCCCGGCATCGGCAGGTGGCTTTCGGCCTGGGCGCGGTCCAGCGCGACCTTGGCGATCTCCCGGCTCAGCTGGGCCACGCGCTGCAGCTTGTCCTTCAGCCACAGGCGCGTGGCGACCAGGATCTGGTCGTTGCGGCTGCGGCCGGTGTGGATCTTGCGGCCGGCATCGCCCAAGCGTTCGGTCAGACGCGCCTCGATCGCCGAGTGGCAGTCCTCGTACCGTTCATCCAGCACGAAGGCGCCGCTGCGGAAGTCCTCGGCGAGCAGGTCCAGCTGCTCGCTCAGCGCCCCGAGCTCTTCCAGCGACAGGATGCCGATGTGCTGCAGGCCCTGCGCGTGCGCCTTGCTGGCGGCGATGTCGTACAGGAAGAACTCGCGGTCCAGGATGACATCGTCCCCGGCCAGGAAGGTCTGGATCTTGGCGTCGACTGCAACGCCGGGTTTCTGCCACAACAGGTCTGCCATCGATGTTTCTCCTGCGGAAGCAGCGGTCGGCCGCCCCTGGATAGGGTTCTGGTGCTTCGCCCCTTGTAGAGCGGAGCTTGCTCCGCTGGGGCTTCACCGGGAAAAGCAGCGGAGCAAGCTCCGCTCTACAAAAAGCGGGGTCAGTGCGGGATCGCGGTCAGCTCATCCAGGCCCAGGGCCAGGTTGAGGTTCTGCATCGCCTGGGTGGCCGCGCCCTTGAGCAGGTTGTCCAGGGTCGACACGATCACCACCCGCTTGTTGCCAGGCGCAGTGGTGAAGGCACCGATCTGCACGCCATGCCGACCGGCGATATGGCTCACCCACGGCGCTTCATCGACCACTTCGACCAGCGGCTCGTCGGCGTAGCGGGCTTGGTAACGCGCCTTGATCGCCTCGCGCGCCATCGGCTGCAGCAGCCAAAGATTGACGGTCATGGTGATCCCGCGGAAATGCGGCGCCACGTGCGGCATGAATTCCACCGGGATGCCCAGTTGCGCGGAGACCTCGCGCTCATGCATGTGGTTGGTCAGCGCGTACGGCATCAGGTTGTCGTGCAGCAGCTCGGGGTTGTTCTTGTCCGACGGTGTGGTGCCCGCACCGGAATAGCCCGACACGCCAAAGCACTGCGGCGGGCCGGCCAGCTGGTCCAGCAGCGGCGCGATTGCCAGCTGCATCGCGGTGGCGTAGCAGCCGGGATTGCTGATGCGCCTCGAACCGTTGTACTTGTCCCGGGTCAGCTCCGGCAGGCCGTAATACCAGGCCGGGTCGAAGCGGTAATCGGCTGACAGATCGACCAGGATCGTCTGCGGCGCCACTGCATCGACCGCCTTGACGTAAGGCTCGGCCTTGCCGTTGGGCAGCGCCAGGATCACCGCATCGGCGCCCTTGGCCGCGGCCGCGTCGGCATCCAGGTTTTCATAGCGCAGCGCGCCCTCGTAGGCGTCGCTGTGGTCGGCCACGGCCTGGCCGACCAGTTCGCGCGAGGACACGAACGCCAGCTCCAGCTGCGGATGGGCGGCGATCAGCTTGATCAGCTCGGCGCCGGTATGACCGCGGGCGCCGATGATGCCAATCGTGTACGTCGTCTTGGAGGTCATGCGTATGTGTCCAGGCGGTGCTGCAGGTGGGCCCTGACGGCAGGCCATTCGTGATCGAGGATCGAGAAGATGACGGTATCGCGCAGCGAGCCGTCAGCGTGGCGCTTGTGGTTGCGCAGCACGCCGTCCTGGCGCGCGCCGAGCCGCGCGATCGCGGTCCGCGAGGCGTGGTTGAACCAGCTGGTCTCGAACACCACCGACGCGCAGCCCATCGCGTCGAAGGCATGGCTCAGCAGCAGTTGCTTGGCCTGGGTATTCAGGCCGGTGCGCTGCACGCGCGGTGCGTACCAGGTATAGCCAATGCTCAGGCGCGGGACGGCCGCATCCAGGTCGTAGAAGCGCGTGGTGCCGGCCACTTCGCCCAGCGTATCCAGCACAACGAAGGCCAGGCATTCGCCGCGCGCCTGCGATGCCAGGGCCGCGACGATATAGTCGTCCACCGCCTCGGCATTGGGCACGCCGGTGTACCACAGCGCCGGCAGCACGCCATCGGCGACGATCGCGCGCAGGCCGTCGGCATGTTCGGCCGATAGCGGAGCCAGCGCGACATGCGTGCCGCGCAAGGTCGGCACCGTGCGCCACAGGTCGGTGGAAGCAGCCGTCATCGCTCAGCCTTCCAGGGTCGGCACGTGCGTGCCGCAATGGGCCACGCACTGCTGGATCTGGTCGAAGTTGTCCATGCCGTACCAGAACACCTTCCACTTCTCCTGCTTGAAGCAGCCGTCGGACTCGGCGTAGTAGAAGATGTTGACCTGGTTGTTGTGGCGCGAACGCCAGAACAGCTGTGGGGTCTCCTCGCGCATCACGTTCCAGACCGCGCGGCCCAGGCCTTCGCCCTGCGCGTCGTCGGACACAGCGAACTTGTCCAGGTACACCATGCCGTCGCCATCGGTGAGGATGATCGCGGTGCGGTAGTTCTCGCTGACGTAGGCGCGCAGCAGTTGGGTCTTTTCGAAATAGTCCGGCACCAGGGTGCGGCGGAAACTGGACTCGATCAGTGTCTTGAGCCTGGGCAGGTCCAACTCGTCCCACGAGTTCGCCTTGAGCACGCGCTCGCCGCGACGCACCAGCGTGCCCGAGCCCTTGTGGGTGAACAGCTCCTTGGCCAGGTCCGCCGGCCGGGTGATCGACACCGACGACTCCATCGGCAGCTTGTCCAGCAGGTCCTTGATCTGTTCGATCTTGACCTTCATGCCGCCATGGATCCAGGGCTGGGCGATCAGGTGGTCGTACTCGGTGGACAGGTTGATCGAGTCGATCACCTTGCCCTGCTCGTCCAGCAGGCCGCCGGTGCCGGTGAGGAAGATGATCTTGTACGGCTGCAGCTCGCGCACCAGTTCGTTGGCGGCGAAGTCGGCGTTGATGTTGAGGATCTGGCCGGACGGGGTTTCGCCCAGGCTGGTGATCACCGGGATCGAACCGGCCTGCAGGCTGGCCTCGATCGGCGCCAGGTTCACGCCCTGCACTTCACCGACCAGGCCGTAGGTGTCCTGGTCCAGGTAATCGGCTTCGAACACGCCGCCGGTGATCGAGGTCGCGCGCGCGCCGGCGGCCTGCAGCGCTTCGACCAGCTTGAGGTTGGAGGCCTGGAACACCTTGCGCACGATCGCCAGGCCTTCGGGCGAGGTTACGCGCAGGCCATTGATGGTCTGCTTTTCGATGCCCGCGGCCGAGAGTTCCGCATCCAGCTGCGGGCCGGCGCCATGCAGCACGATCGGGGTCAGGCCGACTTCCTGCAGGAAGGTCAGCGAGGAGGTCAGGTCTTCCAGCTCGTCGCGCAGCACCGCCCCGCCCACCTTGACCACGGCAAAGCGCTTGGCATCGAGCTGCGAGAACCGCTTGAGGTACTGGCTGATCTCCTTCGCGCTGGCCATGCTGGACAGCAGGCGCACGATGGTCTGGCGGGTCTGGGCGTTGGTCGCGGGGATGTTCACGGTATGCAGGGGGGACTCTTGAAGGTGGCGGGCGGCCAGGGCCGTCGCCTTGCGGATATGGAAGTGCGGATCAGACGCGCGGTGGCGCCGTCATCGCGCGCCGTTGATGATCCTGTTGACCGATTCGGCATAGCGCTGCAGCTGCTCCAGCGTCACGAACTCATCGGCGGTGTGCGCCTGGGCGATATCGCCCGGGCCATAGACCAGCGCGGTATAGCCGCCGGCCGAGAACAGCGAGGCCTCGGTCCAGAAATCCACCGCGTTGCCGATCGGCAGGTCCAGCGCATCGGCCACGTCGCGCGCGGCCAGGCGCTTGTCCTCGGCCCGGGCGACGTCGCCGGACGGCAGGCTCGGCCCGCGGAAGGTCTCGGCGAAACCGGCCGCGGCCGGCTCGGCGAAGCCGGCGAAGGTCTCCAGCAGCTGGTCCACATCCATCGACGGTAGCGGGCGGAAACCGAACCGCAGCTCGGCCGCCGGCGCGATCATGTTGGCCTTGATGCCGCCTTCGACCCGACCGATGTTGAAGCGCAGCCCGGTCAAACCGCCGAAACGCGCATGGCTGAGCGATTCGACATGGTCCAGCGCGCGGCCGCCCCAGCGCATGGCCTGGTGCAGCGCGCTGGCCGACGGATCCTGCTTGCCGGAGGCATGTCCGGCCCGGCCGGCGAACTGCATCAGCACCGAACTGATCCCACGATGAGCCAGCACCGCCTCGCTCATGGTCGGCTCGGCCACCAGCACCGCTTCATACGGCAGGTCGCGGGCCAGGAACGCGGCGATGCAGCGCGGGTCGTTGGCTTCCTCGTCGGAGGAAAACAGGAACGCCGCATCGCCCTCGCCCGCATTGGCCGCGGTCAGCAGCGCGGCGGCCGCGCCCTTGATGTCGCACACGCCCAGGCCAATCACGCGATCGGATTGACGGCGCATCACGTGCGGATCGGCGCTCCAGTGCGGCGAATCGGGCACGGTGTCCAGGTGCACGTTGAACAGGTACTTCGGCGCACCGCGCACCGCGTACAGGCTGACCGCACCGGCACCGTGGTCGATCACCTCGACGTTGAATCCGGGCAGATTCGCGCGCAGGTATTCAAAGATGCCGTCGGTGCCGATCGCACGCGGCGGATTGCGGGTGTCGAAGGACACCAGCTGTTCCAGATGCGTCAGGGTGCTGTCGAGAAGCGTGGTCATTGCAGAAGTCTTGTGTGGGGCGAAAGGTCAGGCCACAGCCCGCGCGTAGATGTCCAGGTCGACGATTTCCATCATCCGTTCCGGGCGTTCCACCACGGAAAACCCGTGCTGTGCGTACAAGCCGTGCGCATCGAAGGTGGCCAGCATGAAACGACGCAGGCCCTGCAATTGTGGATGGGCCATGATCGCTTCCATCAACTGCTTGCTGTAACCCTTGCCGCGGTGTTCCGGCAACACGAACACGTCGGCCAGATAGGCAAAGGTGGCCGAGTCGGTGATCACCCGCGCAAACGCCACCTGCCCCGCTCCATCGACGTAACCGCCGAAGCACAACGAGCCATCGATGGCCCGCTGCACCACATCCAGTGGAATGCCCTTGGACCAGTACGTGGTGCGCAGGAATCCATGGATCAGGGCCAGGTCCAGCTGCGACTTGTCGGTGGAAATGCGAAGTGTGGTCATCGGCCAAGCTGCTTTGGATGTAACCCTTCTCCCACCGGGAGAAGGTGCCCCGAAGGGGCGGATGAGGGTTCGGGCGAAGCTTCTTGCGGTTGAACATCGCGAGGGGCTTCGCCCCCGTACCCTCACCCCAACCCCTCTCCCATTGGGAGAGGGGCTTCAGGCCTCAGCGTTGACCTGCGCGTACAGCGTGGAGCTCATGCCGAACAGCTTGATGAAACCCTCTGCCTCTTCCACGCCCCAGTCGGCCGACTGCGCGTAGGTGGCGCCCTTGGCATTGAGCAGGTGCGGCGACTTCACCGCGACCGCATCGACGCGGCCACCGCGGGTTTCCAGCACCACCTCGCCGTTGACCTTGGCCTGCGAGGACTGCAGGAACGCCTCGATGTCGGTCTTGAGCGGGTCGTGGTAGAAGCCTTCGTACACCAGCTCGACCCACTTGCGCGCCACTTCGGGCTTGAAGCGGTTCTGCTGCTTGGTCAGCACCGCGTCTTCCAGCGCACGATGCGCGGCCAGCAGCGAGACCAGGCCCGGGGCCTCGAACACGATGCGGCCCTTCAGGCCGATCACGGTGTCGCCGGTATACACGCCACGGCCCACGCCGTAGGCCGCGAACAGCTTGTTGAGCCTGGCCAGGATCTTTTCGCCGGCCAGCTTTTCGCCATCCAGCGCCACCGCTTCGCCGTTGACGAAGGTCAGGGTCACCGACAACGGTGCTTCGGGCCATTCGGCGCGGGTGGCGCACCAGCCGCGGGCGCCTTCGCCGGGCGCTTCCCAACGGTCGATCTCGCCGCCGGACATGGTCAGGCCCAGCAGGTTCTCGTTGATGGTGTAGGCCTGCTGCTTGGCGCGCACGCCGAAGCCGCGTTCTTCCAGGTAGGCCTGCTCGTAGGCGCGGGTCTGGGTGTACTCCTTCTGGATCTCGCGGATCGGGGCGACGATCTCGTAGTCCCCCAACGCCTTGACCGCCAGGTCGAAGCGCACCTGGTCGTTGCCCATGCCGGTGCAGCCATGCGCGATGGCCCTGGTCCCCAGCTCGGCGGCGCGCCCCAGCGCAGCATCGACGATCAGGTAACGGTCCGACACCAGCAGCGGATACTGGCCCTGGTAGCCCTCGCCGGCCCACACGAACGGCTTGACGAAGCCGTTCCAGATCGCCGCCCCCCCGTCGACGGTGACGTGGCTGGCCGCGCCCAGTTCGGCGGCACGCTTCTCGATGAAATCGCGCTCGTCGGCGTCCACGCCACCGGTATCGGCGAACACGGTGTGCACCGCGTAGCCCTGCTCCTGCAGGTAGGGAATGCAGAAGCTGGTGTCCAGGCCGCCGGAGAAGGCCAGCACGATGTCTTTCTTGCTCATGTTCTGTGGTTTCCGAAAGTGGGGATTACTGGGAAATCAGGGCGGCCATGATCGCCTTCTGCACGTGCAGTCGGTTCTCGGCTTCATTGATGGCGATGCACTGTGGCGAATCCATGACCGCGTCGGTGGCCTTGACGTTGCGACGCAGCGGCAGGCAGTGGCTGAAGACGCCGTTGTTGGTCAGGGCCATCTTGGCCTCGTCGACGATGAAGTGCTTGTACTGGTCGCGGATCGGCTTTTCCGGGCCCCAGTTGCCAAAGTACGGCAGCGCGCCCCAGCTCTTGGCGTAGACCACGTCGGCGTTGGCGTAGGCACTGTCGATGTCGTGGCTGACCTGGATCGAGCCACCGCTTTCGTCGACGTTGTCCTGCGCCCAGCCCATGTAGCGCTCGTCCAGGATGTATTCCGGCGTCGGGCACAACAGAGTCACGTCCATGCCCATGCGCGTGGCAATGGTCAGGGCCGAATTGGCCACTGCGGTGTTCAGCGGCTTGGGATGGTAGGTCCAGGTCAGCACATACTTCTTGCCGCGCAGGTCCTGGGTGCCGAAATGTTCCTGCAGCGCCATCACGTGGGCCAGTTCCTGGCACGGATGGGTGATGGTTTCCATGTTGATGACCGGCACCGGGCAGTACCTGGCGAAGCTCTTGAGCACGCGATCCTCGCGGTCGATCGCCCAGTCCACGAACTTCGGGAACGCACGTACCGCGACGATGTCGGCGTAGCGGCCCAGCACCTGCGCCACTTCGGCGATGTGTTCCTCGGCCTCGCCATCCATCACGGTGCCCAGGTCGAACTCGATCGGCCAGGCGTCCTTGCCCGGCTGCAGCACCACCGCATGCCCGCCCAGCTGGAAGGTGCCCAGCTCGAAGCTGGTGCGCGTGCGCATCGACGGATTGAAGAACACCAGCGCCACCGATTTGCCCTTCAGTTCGCTGCCCAGCTTGTTGCGTTTGAACAGCGCGGCCTGCGTGAGCAGGGCATCCAGGTCCGTGCGGGACCAGTCCTGGGTGTTCAGGAAGTGCTTCAGGGCCATCGAATCATCCTTTGCTGCGGTGGCGACGCGCGCTGCGCCGTTGCTGTTGAAACTTTTCGGTAAGGGAAAAACGAAAAAACCCAGCCTGCTGGCTGGGTTTTTCCGGTAAACAAGCGACGACCTCCGGTGACCCAGCTAGTGGCAGGATTCCGGTCGACGAGCACGCGAAGTCATTCCCGAGGCCATCCGGGCGGAGCTGGCGTACTGGTGCGAAGAGGTCTTCATCGGGCGCGAATCCTCGCATGGACCGATGCTGCGGCGCAAGGCTTACGGATTGCCCGCGCGGATCTGGCCTGGCGCGTACGGCATCACCGACACGCGGATCCGCAGCCGGTTGCCAGGATCGTCGGCCAGGCGCGAGCGGTACTTGGTGCCCTTGTAGACATAGTCCACGTCATAGGCGATCGGACGACGGAACTCACGCTCGACCGTGACCGTGCGGCAGTTCTGCCCGGCCGCCGGCGGCGTCGCGGGCGCCTTGGCGTCAGCCGGCGCTGCGGCCTTGTCGTCCTTGTCATCACCGCCAAAGATGCCCTTGACCGAATCGACCATGCGCGCGATCCGGCCTTCTTCCTTGGGCTTGTCGCCCTCGGCGGCGTCATTGGACGCATCGGCCGGCGGATCGCACTGCTGCTCGGAGCGGGTGGCGCGCAGGACCTGATAGACCGGCTCGACCGACAGGACCTGGGCATAGTCGATGCGCACGTTTTCCATCGGCACCACCGTCGCCTGCTGGGCAAACGCGGCCGGGATCGAGGCCGACAAACAGGCAAGCAGGAGGGCACGGAAAGCTCGGGGCATGCAGCAACACTAAGCAGCGGACGACCGGGTCGACGACAGCACAGTGTAGGCAGCGCAGAACGCTCGGGGCTGAATCCGGGCTGTCAGCGATCCTGACGGCTCGTTAGAATCGCGGATCTGCTTCCCACGCCCGCCCCCATGCCTCTGCAGCTGTTCAATACCCTGTCGCGCACGGTCGAACCTTTCGCTCCCCTGGATCCGGCCTGCCCCACCATGTATGTGTGCGGCCCGACGGTCTACAACTACGTGCACATCGGCAATGCGCGTGGACCGGTGGTGTTCGGCGTGCTGGCCCAGCTGCTGCGCCGGCGCTACGGCCACCTGCGCTACGTGCGCAACATCACCGACGTGGACGACAAGATCAACGCGGCCGCCGCCGAACTGGGCGTGCCGATCTCGACCATCACCGACAGGTTCGCCGCCGCGTACCGCGCGGACATGGCAGCGCTGGGCGTGGCCGCGCCGGACATCGAGCCCGAAGCCACCGCGCACATCCCGCAGATCGTGACGATGATCGAATCGCTGATCGCCTCGGGCCACGCCTACGCCGCCGATGGCCACGTGCTGTTCTCGGTGGGCTCGTTCGCCAAGTACGGCCAGCTCTCGCGTCGCGATCCGGACGAGATGCTGGCCGGCGCGCGCGTGGACGTGGCGCCCTACAAGCGCGATGCCGGCGATTTCGTGCTGTGGAAGCCATCCACCGACGAGCTGCCCGGCTGGGAATCGCCGTGGGGCCGCGGCCGCCCCGGCTGGCATATCGAATGCTCGGCCATGGCCGCCGCACATCTGGGCGAAACGATCGACATCCATGCCGGCGGCGTGGACCTGCAGTTCCCGCACCATGAGAACGAGGTGGCGCAGAGCGAGTGCGCGCATGGCGGCCGCACCTTCGCCCGGTTCTGGATGCACAACGGCATGCTCAACTTCGGCGGCGCCAAGATGAGCAAGTCGATCGGCAACATCGAGCGGGTGCACGACCTGCTGCAGCAGCACGCGCCCGAAGCGCTGCGCTACGCGCTGCTGTCGGCGCACTATCGCCAGCCGCTGGACTGGTCCGACGCGCTGATCGAACAATCAGTGCGCACCCTGGACCGGCTGTACGGCACGCTGCGCGACCTGGCCGACGTCGATGCCAATGGCGCGATCCCCGACAGCATCGAAGCGGCACTGGACGATGACCTCAACACCCCGCAGGCGCTGGCCGAGATGGCACGCATCGCCAGCGAGGCACGCAAGGCCACCGGTGATGCGCGCGCCGCGTTGAAATCGCAGCTGCTCGGTGCCGGCCTGGCCCTGGGCCTGCTGCAGCAGTCGCCAGCCGAATGGTTCAACCGCGGCACCTCCAGTGACGACGATGCACGCATCCAGGCACTGGTCGAAGCACGCAGTGCCGCCAAGGCCGCGCGCGACTTCGCCCAGGCCGACGCGATCCGCCAGCAGCTTGCCGACGAAGGCGTGCTGCTGGAAGACACCGCCCAGGGCGTGCGCTGGAAGCGTGCTTAGTCTCCCTTCTCCCTCCGGGAGAAGAGTCCGCCTCCGCGAAGGCGAGGGTGCTCCGCAGGGGCGGATATCGAGGCCGCATGCCTGCGGCTGAGGTCCGGGCGAAGCCTCGTGCAGCCAAACAACGCGAGGCTTCGCCCCGACCCTCACCCCAACCCCTCTCCCAATGGGAGAGGGGCTTCCACAGGATCCAAAGATGACCGACACCGTTTTTCCCATGGAACCCACCGCCGCCGATGCACAAGCGGCGATCAAGGATGAATTCGCGTTCTTCTCCGACTGGGCCGAGCGCTACCAGTACCTGATCGACCTGGGCCGCAAGTTGCCAACCTTCCCTGAAGAGTGGAAGACCGAGGAACACCGCCTGCTCGGCTGCCAGTCGATGGTCTGGATCGTGCCGCAAGGCAACGCGGGCAAGCTCGAATTCCAGGCCGTCAGTGATTCGGCCATCGTCTCGGGCCTGATCTTCCTGGCGCTGCGGGTGTACTCGGGCCGGTCCGCCGAAGAGATCCTGTCCGCCGAGCCGGGCTACATCGCCGATATCGGCCTGGCCAAGCACCTCTCGCCCACCCGCAGCAACGGCCTGGCCGCGCTGCTGGCCTTCATCCGCGAGACCGCCAGGGCGCAGGCCGCGTGAGCGTTCCAGCCCCGGTCGAAACCGACGTCAGCGTGCGTGATGTGATGGCCCAGCCGGGCTTCATCCGCACCCTGGCCTATCGCATCGGCGCGATCCTGTCCTACCAGGTGGTCTCGGTCGCGGTCGGCTGGCACATCTACCAGATCACCGGCAATCCGCTGTCGCTGGGCCTGATCGGACTGGCCGAAGTGCTGCCGTTCGTGTGCATCGCGCCGTTTGCCGGTTACCTGGTCGACCACCTGCCCCGTCGCCGCCTGGGCATGGCCGCCGCCACCGGCCTGCTGCTGACCGCACTGATCCTGCTGGGCGTGACCCGCGGCTGGCTGCCGGTCCAGGGCGTATGGCCGATGTATGCGGCCGTGTGCCTGACCGGTGCAGTGCGCTGCTTCCTGACGCCGGTGTACAACGCCTTGTTCGCGCGCGTCCTGCAGCGCAGGCAATACGCGCGCGGCACCAGCCTCGCCAACGTGTTCTTCCAGACCGGACTGGTGCTGGGCCCGGCGCTGGGCGGCGGGCTGGTGGCCTGGGGTGGCACGACCCTGGCGTATTCGGCGGCCGCGGTCCTGGCGGCCATCTCGGTCGGAGTGCTGTTCCCACTCAAGATCGAGGAGCCCGTCGCCACCGGGCCGCGGGCACCGGTCTTCAGGAGCATTGGCGAGGGCGCGCGCTTCGTTTTCTCCAACCAGATCATGCTGGGCGCGATGGCGCTGGACATGTTCTCGGTGCTGCTGGGCGGCGCGGTCTCGATGCTGCCGGCCTTCATCCACGACATCCTCAATCACGGCCCGGAAGGCTTGGGAATCCTGCGCGCCTGCCCGTCGCTGGGCGCGGTCGCCGCCGGCCTGTGGATCGCGCGCCATCCGATCGACAAGAATGCCGGGCGCATCCTGATGATCGCCGTGGCCGCCTTCGGCGTGTGCACGATCGCCTTCGGACTGTCGCGCCATTTCTGGCTGTCCGGTGCGATCCTGGTCGCCTATGGCATGTGCGATGGCATCTCGATGGTGCTGCGCGGGACCATCATGCAGCTGGCCACGCCTGATGAGATGCGCGGCCGGGTGTCGTCGATCAACAGCATTTTCATCAGCTCGTCCAACGAACTGGGCGCGTTCTATGACGGCGTGATGGCGCGCCTGCTGGGCCTGGTGCCGGCGGTGCTGATCGGCGGTTGCGTGACCCTGGGCGTGGTCGGGATCACCGCGCTGAAAGCGCCGAAGCTGCGGAATCTGGCGATTCGGGATTTGCAGTAGTCGTGGTTTGGCGCAGCGCAGAAGCATTGCGTGAGGGCTTTGGCGCCGCTTCCCGGTACGACCTGCCTTCTTGCTCGTGAAAAGAGCAACGGAGCAAGCTCCGCTCTACATCAGGCCCGGGCTACGTCTGCATCCTGTAGAGCCGAGCTTGCTCGGCTGCCTTTGCTGTTGAGCTTGCGATGATCCGCCACCTGCGCCAAGCGCAGGCGCCACCTCACCAGATCAGATCGTCTGGCACCTGGTACTGCGGATCCGCGTACGGATCCTCTTCAGCGGTCGCGTTCGGGTCAACCCGCAGTGCCACGGCCGGCGCAAAGATCGCTTCCACTTCATCCAGCAGCACGGCGGTGACCAGCAGATAGCGCCCCGCCTGCTGGACGATGCCCAGTTCGCCGGCATTGAGCGCGGTGAGCTGGTCGGCGGTGACGTGGATGCGCTTGATCTTGCCGCCATAGGGGAAGTGGCGCACCACTTCGGCCGCAGGATCGTTAAGGGTCTTGCCCTGGATCAGGGCGTCGACCTTGGCCCGCGCCTCGCGACGCAGGCGGGCCTCTTCCTGCTTGATGCGCTCGGCCTCGATCCGCTCGTCCTTCTCGCGCTGGGCACGGATCGCGTAGGCCTTGGCCAGGTCGATGTCCTCGCGCGAACGCGCCGGCTTGTTCGGACGCGGCTGGCCACCGGAACCGCCACCCGGCCGGCCCTGCCGCGACTGCAGGCCGCGCGGCTGCCCGCCCGGCTTGGCGCCAGCATGCGGCCGACCCTCGCTCTTGCCGGCAGGACGCTGCCCGGCATGCTGGGGGCGCCCCTGCGGCTTGCCACCCGGCTTGTGGTCGGGCTTGCGCTCAGGCTTGGGAGCGGGTTTGAAACCCAGCCCCAGCAGCTGGTCTCGCAGTGAATCTGTCATCAGGCTTCAATCAATAGTGCGGGGGCGGCGGTTCGTCGCCCGGATCTGCATAGAGTTCGGTGCGGACCTTGCGCAGGTCCGCCAACAGGTGGCCGATCATGCCGGCATTGCGGCTGCCTTCGGCACGCGCGTCGGCCAGGGCTTCACTGAGCTCGGCCAACGCGTGTTCCTGGAAGGCAAGCCTGGTCTCCAGTTCGACCAGGCGTTGCTCCAGCGCGTCCGGCAAGGGGGCATCGGCCGGTTGCATTACTTGGCGATACCGATCAGTTCCACGTCGAAGGTCAGCGTGGCATCGGGACCAATCGGGCCACCCGGGGTGCCGGCTTCGCCGTAGCCCAGCGACGAGGGAATCCAGAAGCGGTACTTGGAACCGACCGGCATCAGCTGCAGGCCTTCGGTCCAGCCCGGCACCACGTTGGCCAGCGGGAAGGTCGCCGGTTCGCCGCGGGTGTAGGAGCTGTCGAACACAGTGCCATCCAGCAGCTTGCCTTCGTAGTTCACGCGCACGCTGCTGGCGGCGGTCGGACGCTCGCCGCTGCCGGCGCGCAGGACCATGTACTGCAGGCCCGACGGCGTGGTCACCACGCCCTTGACGGTCTTGTTCTTGGACAGGAAGGCGGCGCCCTCGTCGCGGTTGCGCTGCGACTGGCCGGCCTGGCGCTCGCTGGCGTAGGACTGCACCACCTGGCGTGCCTCGTCTTCGCTCAGCAGGGTGGTGCCATTGGCAAACACGGTGCGCATGGCCTGCACCACCACCGGCAGTTCCACTTCATCCTTCAGCGGCGCCAACTTGGGGCCGATCATGTAGCCGCCGATCAGCGCGCCGACGTTCTGCTTGTTGATGGCCGGCGGCTGGGTGCCCGGCGGCTGGCCCGGCGGCGTCTGCCCGGCCTTGGCGGCCAGGTTGGCACGCAGCGCGGTATCGGTGGCCTGGGCATCGGCTTCGCTCAGCGTCGGCTTTTCACCCTTGATGGCGCCCTGCAGCGCGGCCTGCAGGCTGGCCGAATCGATGTAATCGGCCACCGGCACGAACGAACGGCCGATGTCCATGCCGATGGCATAGCTCACCTTCTCGCGCTGGTTGTCCAGCGTCTTCTTCTCCTGGGCCACAGCATTTCCTCCGATCAGGGCCGAGGCCAGGCATACGCCCGCCATCCAAGTGCCAAACGATTTCATCCGGTGCATCCCTCATGCGACAAAAAGCGCCGGTGCAGCCGGCGCGACAGACGTACATTGTGGCATGTGCGCATGCAGCAGGCAGCGGGCACAGATGCCGACGGTTTGGTGGCGAGGGAACCCTGCGATCGGCGACTATGCGACACGGGCCTGGACGCGGACATCGAAACCCCATGCGCTGCCGGCTCCGGACGCCTGGCAGCCCCCTGCCTTTAGTTGGGTGAATGAAAACAAGTCAGCCCTATTGACGGCCCTCTCTTTGGTGTTATAGTTGACTACAACACCACTCACCCAACGCAGGGGGCAAGCGATGGACAGCAGGCTCAGGAACTCCGGAAAGACCTGGCTCGGCCTGACCCTTTTGGCCTTGGCCATGGTCGGCCTGATGGCCCAGCTCCATCCCCAGCAGGTCTCGGCGATGCCGATGGCCCTGGAATCCGCTTCCGCGGACATGGTGCTCAAGCCGGTGCTTGAATCCAGCGCCAACCCGACCCCTGCCCCAGCCCAGGACGGCATCCACCATCGGCGGCCCGCGCTGTCGATGCCGTACTTCTCTTTTGCCCGTCTGTTGCGACCCGGGAGCTGAACCCATGACACCCATCCAGTGGAGCGACGGCGCTCCCATCTATCGCCAACTCAAGGAAAAGGTCATCGCCATGATGCTCGACGGTGAACTCAGGCCCGGCGACGCGCTGCCTTCGGTGCGCCAGGTGGCGGCCGACTACCAGCTCAACCCCATCACCGTTTCGCGTGCCTACCAGGAACTGGCCGACGAGGCCCTGGTCGAGAAACGCCGCGGCCTGGGCATGTTCGTCACCGAAGAAGCCGCCAAGAAGCTGCTGGCGACCGAGCGCGAACGCTTTCTCAAAGAAGAATGGCCGGCGGTTGCCACGCGCATCGCGCGCCTGGGGCTGACGATCGAAGACCTGCCCAAGGGGGGCGACGCATGAATGCCATGACTCAAGATGCGCTGGTCCAACCGGTCATCCAGGCCAGTGGCCTGCGCAAGACCTACCGCAACAAGGCTGCACTCGACGGCGCCAGCTTCCGGATCGAGTCCGGCCGCATCGTCGGCCTGATCGGCCCCAACGGCGCCGGCAAGACCACCGCGCTCAAGGCGATCCTGGGGCTGACTCCTTTCCAGGGCGACCTGAAGGTCCTGGGCAAGGACCCGCGCCACAGCCGCGACGCGCTGATGAACGACGTCTGCTTCATCGCCGACGTGGCCGTGCTGCCGCGCTGGATGAAGGTCTCCGAAGCCATCGACTTCGTCGGCGGCGTGCATCCGCGCTTCGACCGCGCCAAGTGCGAGCGCTTCCTGGCCGGCACCCAGCTCAGCCCCAACCTGCGCGTGCGTGAAATGTCCAAGGGCATGATCGTGCAGCTGCACCTGGCGCTGGTGATGGCCATCGACGCACGCCTGCTGGTGCTGGACGAGCCCACCCTGGGCCTGGACATCCTGTATCGCAAGCAGTTCTACCAGCGCCTGCTGGAGGATTACTTCGACGAGGACAAGACGATCATCGTCACCACCCACCAGGTGGAGGAGATCGAGCACATCCTCACCGACGTGATGTTCATCCGCGACGGCAGGATCGTGCTGACCTCGGCCATGGACGATGTCGCCAGCCGCTACACCGAAGTGCTGGTGTCCGAAGCCACCGCCGCACAGGCCCGTGCACTGAACCCGATCGACCAGCGCGCCCTGCCCTTCGGCAAGACGGTGATGCTGTTCGACGGCGCGCCGCGCGAGCAGCTCGCCGCCTTCGGCGAGATCCGCAACCCCGGCCTGGCCGACCTGTTCGTGGCCATCATGAAAGGAACCTACGCATGAACGCCCCTGCCCGTACCTTGACCAAGCCCGGCGTGTTCGGCTGGCTGCTGCGTCGCGAATACTGGGAAAACCGCGGCGGTTTCCTCTGGGCCCAGGTGATCACCGCCGGCATCATCCTGGTCTTCGCCCTGCTGGGCGCGGTGATCGGCGCGATCCAGGCCCGCGGCAAGTTCAACGGCGACTCCATCAACGCCGACTGGGACGCGCTGACCCAGGGCTTTGGCGCCACCGGTGATTTCGCGCTGCTGGCCGGCTTCACCATCGCCGGGGTCGTGGTCGCCTTCGTGGTGTTCTTCTACTGCCTGGGCAGCCTGTACAACGACCGCAGCGACCGCAGCGTGCTGTTCTGGAAATCGCTGCCGGTGTCCGATGCGATGACCGTGGCTTCCAAGCTGGTCTGGGCGCTACTGCTGACCCAGGTCGTGTCGCTGATCGTCGGCCTGCTGATGGGCCTGGGGCTATGGGTGATCATCGCCCTGGCCTCGTCATTCGCAGGCATGCCCGGCGCCGGTGCGATCTTCACCGCGTCGCATCCGTTCCGGGTCATCGGCACCATGCTGGCGACCCTGCCGATCTATGTGTTGTGGTCGCTGCCCGCAATCGGCTGGCTGATGCTGTGCTCGGCCTGGGCCCGTCGCGTGCCCTTCCTGTGGGCGGTGCTGGTGCCGCTGCTGCTGTGCACGGTGATCAGCATCATGGGCGCCATGCCCGGCCTGAGCCTGCCGCTGGGCGATGTCTGGTACGTCGTCGTGTACCGCGGCCTGCTGAGCGTGCTGCCTGGCATCTGGATTCCCGCCGAGATGGCGCGCCATGAAACTGTCAGGAGCGCCTCGCAGCAGGTCGACAATCCGGCAGATGCGTTGAACCTGGTCCTGCACCACACCAGCAATCCGTCCATCTACGGCAACCCCGACCTGTGGATCGGCGCTGCGGTGGGCATCGCCCTGATCGTGCTGGCCGTGATCGTCCGTCGCCGCCGCGACGACGCCTGAACCTTCCAAGGAGCTTGACCATGAAGTCCACGCACCGTTCCCTGCTGATCCCGGTCCTGGCGGCCGCATTGCTGGCCGCCCCGCTGCTGGCCAGCGCCGAGGAGGCGCACTGCAAGTTCTCCGAGCCGCGTTCGCTGAAGCTGGACCTTGCCGGTGCCAAGTCCGTGCTGTTCGAGGTTGGCTCCAGCGACCTCAAGCTCAAGGCCGCCGCGGGCGCCGACAACACCCTGACTGGCCGGGCCTGCGCCAGCAGCCAGGACCTGCTCAAGGGCCTGACCGTGACCCAGAAACGGTCGGGCGACAAACTCATTGTCAGCCTGACCGAGGACCGGCCCATCAGGATCAGCCTCGGTACCAGCTATTCCTACCTGGACCTGACCGGTACGGTGCCCAACGACGTCTTGGTCCAGCTGGACGTCGGCTCGGGTGATGCGACGCTCAGCGGCGCCCAGGCCGCCAGTGCCGATGTGGGTTCGGGCGATGTCGACCTGCGCGACATCGCCGGCCCGGTCACCGCCAAGATCGGCTCGGGCGACCTGAAACTCGACGGCGCCGGCGCGCTCAAGGTGCTGAGCATCGGCTCGGGCGATCTGGAAGCCGCCCGCGTCGCCGGCAAGGCCGAGGTCGGCAGCGTCGGCTCCGGCGACCTGACCCTCAAGGGCGTCGGCGGCGGCTTCTCCTTGAAGTCGATCGGCTCCGGCGACGTGGACCTGAGCGATGTCACCGGCGATGTCGAGGTCGGCTCGGTCGGCTCGGGCGACCTGACCGTCCGCGACGTGCGCGGCAGCCTGACCGTGCACAGCCGCGGCAGCGGCGACATCGACCAGCGCGGCGTGACCGGCACGGTCAACGTGCCCAAAGAACATTGACCTCCTTCCTTCAGGAACACCACGCCATGAACACCCAACTGTTGCGCACCGCGCTGGCCGCCACCCTGCTGGTCCTGGCAGCGTGCCAGCCAAGCACCGGCAACGGCGCCATTGCCCAGGGCATCGATGAAGCCCAGAAGGGCCTGCAGAAGGCCTCTAAGGAAATGGAGAACGCCAAGCAGGAAATCGCCCAGGCTCAGCACAAGCTGGACACCGGGAACATGTCGCTCAGCGACAACGGCAACAAGCTGCCCAAGGCTGAAATCACGCCTGCCGGCGAGCTGCTGATCGATGGCAAGCCGGTGGCGATGACAGCCGAGCAGAAGGCGCTGGGCCATGCCTATCGCGTCCAACTGCAGGGCGTGGCCAGCGACGGCATTGCCATCGGCATGGAAGGCGCCAAGCTGGGCATCGATGCCGCCGCTGGTGCGCTCAAGAGCCTGATGGGCGGCCAGTCTGCGGACGAGGTTGGCAAACAGGCCGAGGCCATGGCCAAGGAAACCATCAAACCCAAGGTCGAACAGCTCTGCGCACGCCTGCCCGACCTGCTCAAGACCCAGAAAGCGTGGGCCGCGGCGCAGCCGGAGTTCCGTCCCTACGCCACCATGGACCAGTCCGACGTGGACGACTGCATGGACAAGCAGGACTGGAACTTCTGATACGGGGACCTCACCCGACCAGGTCCGGATTGACCGGCCTGGCCGGGTGATCACTTACAATCCCGCACATGCGTACGTCGATCAAAACCACCCTGTTCGCCCTGCTGGCGGGCCTGTCGCTGGCCGCCTGTGGTGGCAACAGCGAACGCGCCTCGGCCCGCGCCGAGCGCATGAAGCCGGCCACCTCGGTCACCACCATGGAAGTGGCCATGCGCCAGCCGCCCGGTGCGGCAGTCAGCATCGGCCCCGACGGCAGCCTGAAGCTGGACGATGTGGTGATGCCGCAGCCGCCGGAAAAACAGCAGCAGCTGCAGGACTACTTCGGCCAGCTGCAGATGCGCCGCCAGCAGGTCCTGCCGCAGCTGCAGTCCAGCGGCGGCAAGCCGATCACCATCGCACCGGATGCGCAGATCAAGGCGCTGCAGGAAGCCTTGATGGCCGACTTCCCGGAGCTACGTCCGTACAAGGGCAGCCTGGACACGATCCGGCTGGAAGCGCGCTGATCTGTTCTGTAGAGCGGAGCTTGCTCCGCTGCTCTTCTTGAAGAAAACCGGCGCCAGGCGCCGGTTTTTGTTTGTCCGTGGAAATGGCCAGGCCCAAGACCTGTCAGTCGGAAGCGCACCCCTGTAGAGCGGAGCTTCTCCGCTGAGGCATTCCCCATGACCTGACCGGAGAGCAGCGGAGCAAGCTCCGCTCTACAAATTGCGCGTGGCGCGCCCGGCAACCTCCTGCGCGCAGCAGTGCTCTGCAAGTCGGAGTCGCCTCTGTCGCTGATCGGCCGCGCTCGCCGGCCTCGCGTAGCACGCGAGGCGTTCGGGCCACCAGCGCGGCATGCCGCGCGAGCAGGTGGCCCTTACCCATGGATACCACCCTTGGCAAGCGCGGCCGGGTCCAGCAGCGGCTTGAGCTGGGCCTCGGTCATGCCGGTGACCTCGATCGCCACTTCCATCACCGGGCGGTTCTGCTTGTAGGCCTGCTTGGCGATCGCCGCGCCCTTCTCGTAGCCGATCACCGGGTTCAACGCGGTCACCAGGATCGGGTTGCGGTCCAGCGCGTTGCGCACGTTGTCCTCGCGTACGGTCAGCCCGGCGATGGCCGAATCGGCCAGCAACCGCGAGACGTTGGACAGCAGCTGCACCGATTCAAGCAGGTTGGCCGCGATCAGCGGCAGGGTCACGTTGAGCTGGAAGTTGCCGGTCTGGCCGGCGATGGTGATCGCGGTGTGGTGGCCGATCACCTGCGCGCAGACCATCACCGTGGCCTCGGGGATCACCGGATTGACCTTGCCCGGCATGATCGAGCTGCCCGGCTGCAGTGCCGGCAGTTCGATCTCGCCCAGCCCGGCCAGCGGCCCGGAATTCATCCAGCGCAGGTCGTTGGCGATCTTGATCAGCGCCACCGCCAGCGCGTTGAACTGGCCCGACAGCTCCACCGCATCGTCCTGCGCGGCCAGGCCTTCGAACTTGTTGGCGGCGCTTTCGAACCTGGTGCCGGTCATCTCGGTCAGCGCCTTGGCCACCTGCTTGCCGAAACGCGGATCGGCGTTGATGCCGGTGCCGATCGCGGTGCCGCCCAGCGGCAGCCGGCGCAGGCGCTTGAGAGCATCGATGATGCGATCTTCGGCCGATTCCAGCTGGGCTGCCCAGGCGCCGAATTCCTGGGCGAAGGTCAGCGGCATGGCGTCCATCAGGTGAGTGCGGCCGGTCTTGACGATCTTGCCCAGCACCTTGCCGCGCGCCTCGATGGTCTTGCGCAGGTGCTTGAGCGAAGGCAGCAGGTCCTCGACCACGGCCAGCTGGGCCGAGACGCGGATCGCGGTAGGCACCACGTCGTTGGAACTCTGGCCCAGGTTGACGTGGTCGTTGGGATGCACCGCCGCCCTGCCGTTACGCGTGGCCAGATTGGCGATGACCTCGTTGGCATTCATGTTGGACGAGGTGCCCGAGCCGGTCTGGTAGATGTCGATCGGGAAATGCCCGTCGTAGGCGCCTTCGGCCACCTCCAGCGCGGCCTTGCGCACGGCCTTGGCGATGGCCTTGGGCAGCAGGCCCAGCTCGGTGTTGACCTCGGCCGCGGCGGCCTTGACCAGGCCCAGTGCACGGATGAAGCCGCGCGGCATCGGCCGGCCGGAAATGGGGAAGTTCTGCACGGCGCGCTGGGTCTGGGCTCCCCACAGGGCAGCCTCCGGGACCTGCAGTTCACCCATGCTGTCGTGTTCGATTCGGACCTTCTGCGGCATCAGCGTGTTCCTCGTTGAAAAAGGCTACGGCTGGCACGCGGTGGTCAGTCCGCAACGGCTGGCTGGAAGTCTCCGAGGATACGCCCGCAGGGCGTGACCGGGGCGACAGAGGTAAACTGTGCGGCCTTTCCCCTCGGGCCTGCCAGGCCGCGTCCACGCGCCGGCACCCGCACCATTTCCCCTTACGCCAGCCACCTGCAATGACCAACGCTACCCTGCTCGCCCTGTCCCCGCTCGACGGCCGCTACGCCTCCAAGGTCGACGCGCTGCGTCCGATCTTCTCCGAATACGGCCTGATCCGCGCTCGCATCAAGGTGGAAGTCGAGTGGCTGCTGGCCCTTGCGGCCGAGCCGGGCATCACCGAGCTGGCCCCGTTCGCCCCGGCCGAGATCCAGAAGCTGCGTGCCCTGGCCGAGGATTTCAGCGTCGAGCAGGCCGCCCGCGTCAAGGAAATCGAGCGCACCACCAACCACGACGTCAAGGCGGTCGAATATTTCATCAAGGAGCAGCTCGCCGGTGACGCCGCGCTTGGCCCGGCGCTGGAGTTCGTGCACTTCGCCTGCACCAGCGAGGACATCAACAACCTGTCCTACGGCCTGATGCTCAGTCAGGCCCGCCGCGAGGTGCTGCTTCCCAGCCTGGAAGGCGTGGCAGGCATCCTGCGCACGCTGGCCCACGCCCAGGCCGGCCAGCCGATGCTCTCGCGCACCCACGGCCAGACCGCCTCGCCGACCACCCTGGGCAAGGAGATCGCCAATGTCGTGGCCCGCCTGGAACGCCAGATCCGGCAGATCGCAGGGGTCGAGCTGACCGCCAAGATCAACGGCGCGGTCGGCAACTACAACGCCCACGCGGTCAGCTATCCGGACGTGGACTGGCCGGCCTTCGCAAAGCGTTTCGTCGAAGGCCTGGGGCTGGTCTTCAACCCGTACACCACCCAGATCGAGCCGCACGACAACGTCGCCGAGCTGGGTGATGCCAGCCGCCGCGCCAACACGATCCTGATCGACCTGGCGCGCGATATCTGGGGCTACATCTCGCTGGGCTACTTCAAGCAGCGGCTGAAGGAAGGCGAAGTCGGCTCCTCGACCATGCCGCACAAGGTCAACCCGATCGATTTCGAGAACGCCGAAGGCAACTTCGGCGTGGCCAATGCCCTGTTCGAGCACTTCAGTGCCAAGCTGCCGATCAGCCGCTGGCAGCGCGACCTGACCGACTCGACCGTGCTGCGCGGCCTGGGCACCGCCTTCGGCCATACGCAGGTGGCGCTGGACTCGCTGGCCAAGGGCCTGGGCAAGCTGACCGTGGCGCCCGAGCGCCTGGACGACGACCTGGATGCCGCCTGGGAAGTGCTGGCCGAAGCCGTGCAGACGGTCATGCGCCGCCACGGCCTGCCCAATCCGTACGAACAGCTCAAGGCCCTGACCCGCGGCCAGGGCATTACGGCCGAGTCGATGCGCAGCTTCGTCGAATCGCTGGAGCTGCCGGCCGACGCCAAGCAGCGCCTGCGCGAACTCACCCCGGGCCGCTACACCGGCCTGGCCGAAGCGCTCGCCCGGGCCATCTAACCGCGTCAGCCTGGGGTAGGAGCGCACCGCAGGGCGCGCTGGGCCCTGCCTGGAAAGCCTCTTCGCGTCCCTGCGGTGCGCTCCTACCGCTCCTGTCGCCACGCCGATGACCAAGAAAACCGCAAAGCCCACTGCCCTGCTGCCGATCGAGGTCGACGCCACCAAGCTGGCGCCGCTGGGCATGACGCCGCAGCTGTTCCTGCGCCGCTACTGGCAGAAACGCCCGCTGCTGATCCGCAACGCGTTCCCCGGATTCGTCTCGCCAATCGAGCCCGGCGACCTGGCCGGCCTGGCCTGTGAGGAAGCCGCGCTCTCGCGCCTGATCAGCCATGATCGCGCCCAGGACCGCTGGTCGGTGCGCAGCGGTCCGTTCGAGGAAGACGAGTTCCCCGGCATGCCCGATCACGACTGGACCCTGCTGGTCCAGGACGTGGACAAGTGGGACCCGGATATCGCTGCGCTGCTGCAGGCCTTCAGCTTCCTGCCGCGCTGGCGCATCGACGACATCATGGTCAGCTTCGCCGCCACCGGCGGCTCGGTGGGCGCGCACGTGGACCAGTACGACGTGTTCCTGCTGCAGGCCCACGGCCCGCGCCGCTGGCAGATCGACGCCTCGCCTAACCCGCCGCTGGGGTTCCGCGACGATGTCGAGCTCAAGCTGCTGCGCGAATTCAACGCCACCCACGATTGGGTGCTGGGCCCGGGCGACATGCTCTACCTGCCGCCGGGGGTGCCACATTTTGGGGTGGCCGAAGACCCGTGCCTGACCTTCTCGGTCGGCATGCGCGCGCCCTCTTCGGCCGAGTTGATCGCCGACTACCTGGACACGCTGGTGGCCGAGGCCGACGAGTCCATCCGCTACCAGGACCGCGACCTGGCCCCGCCGGCCGATCCCAACGAGATTGACGCCACCGCCATGGGCCGGGTGGTCGAGGCACTCAACGCATTGCGCATGAACGACCCGGACCGGCTGGGCGAGTGGTTCGGCCGTTTCATCACCACCTACCGCAGCGCCGGCGAGGCGGCGGTGCCTGCCGAAGCTCCCTCGCTGATCGAAGTGGAATGGGCGCTGGACCAGGGCGCGGTGCTGCAGCGCCACCCGATGACGCGCATGGCCTGGCGCCGCGCGGCCAAGGGCGCGGTGCTGTTCGCCAGCGGCCAGGCCCTGCCGATGGCGATCGCCGACGCACGCATCCTGGCCGCGGCCGAGGAACTGGATGGCGGGCTTTACCGGGGCCTGGGCCAACAAGGCCGTGACGCGGTCTCTGTTCTGATAACGTCCGGTCATTACGTGCTGCCCGGAGCCAACGCCGATGAGTACAACGACAACGACTGAGTTCACCCTGCGCCCCGCGTCCTTCATCTCCGACCGCGAGGCCCTGCGGGTGGTGCGCGAGACGGTCTTCGTGGCCGAGCAGCATGCCCCTGTGGACACCGAATGGGATTCGATGGACCCGGTCGGCGAACACATGCTGGCCGTCAACGCCCATGGCGCACCGATCGGCACCGCCCGGCTGACTCCGGATGGCCGCTTCAGCCGGCTCGCGGTACTCAAGCCGTGGCGCGGCAAGGGCGTCGGCGAAGCGCTGCTGCTGGCGATGATCGACAAGGCCCGCGACCATGGCTGGTCCGAACTGATCCTGTACGCCCAGGTCGCGACCGAAGGGTTCTACACCCGCCATGGCTTCGTGGTCGAGGGCCAGCCCTTCGATGACGTGGGCATCCAACATCAGTTCATGCGGCTCAAGCTCAAGCACTGAGGGGCCTGGCGATGGAGGTCGAGCACCAGGCCCAGGCGATCGGGACGGTGGCGTCCCTGGCCAACGACACGCGCAGCCTGCTGTGCATCTATAGCCGCGAGCTGGACCCGGGCCTGCTCGACGCGCCTGAAGTCCTCGATGCCCTGCGCGCGCTGGCGGTCCGCCAGCGCGGCGCCGAGATCCGGATCCTGATGCAGGATCCGGAAGCACCGCAGCGGGCTGGCTCGGCCCTGATCACCCTGGCCCAGCGCCTGCCCAGCAGCTTTCTCCTGCGCGCGGTCAACGAACCGGTCGACCGCAGCTATGCCGCGGCCTTCGTCGCCAGCGACGGCGGCGGCTATTACTTCCGGCCGCTCGGCCATCGTTTCGAAGGCGAGGCCGATCTGCAGTCCCCCGGTCGCAGCCGTCAGCTGCGCGATGAGTTCGCGCGCTTCTGGGAACGCGCCCGCCCCTGCACCGAACTGCGTGCACTGGGTCTTTAGGTCATCGCTGGCAATGTCCCGCATAGTGGGTCATTGCCCCAAACCGTCCCCAGCTTCGCGTCTATCAACCCGCCCGGATTCAGGCCGAGGCCTATAATTTGATGGTTTCGCGGTTCCAGCGCGCCTTGACCGACCAGGTTTTCCCGCTGCCTCCGCCTGCTCTTCCAACCCCACAAAAGACGCTGTAGGCCATCATCGTGGACACTCTTCTCAAGCAGTTTGCGCAGTCCTCCCAGCTCAATGGCGGCAGTGCCGCCTACGTCGAAGACCTGTACGAGCAGTACCTGGTCGCGCCCGACAGTGTCGACCCCAAGTGGAAGGCCTTCTTTGATGGCTTCCAGGGCCGCGAGGCCGGCGATGTGCCGCATTCGGTGGCCATCGAACACATCACCCAGGCCTCCAGGCAGGCCGCCAACGCCGCCAATGGCGCAGCGCCCTCGGACGAGCGCGAGCGCCATGTCGGCCGTCTGATCACCGCCTACCGCTCGCGCGGCCACCTGGGCGCCAAGCTGGACCCGCTGAACCTGTCCGAGCCGGTCAATCCGCCGGACCTGAGCCTGGAGTGGCACAGCCTGTCCGAGCGCGACCTGGACAGCGAATTCAGCACCGGTGGGGTCGGTGGACAGCCGCGCATGGTGCTGCGTGACCTGCTGGCCCGCCTGAAGGCCGCCTACAGCGGCTCGATCGGTGCCGAGTTCATGCACATCCCCGACCACGACCAGCGTCGCTGGATGTACGAGCGCCTTGAAAAGGCCGGTGGCAACTACGGTCTGGATGCGGAGACCCGCAAGCGCACCCTGGAGCGCATCACCGCGGCAGAGGGCCTGGAGCGCTACCTGCACACCAAGTACGTCGGCCAGAAGCGCTTCTCGCTGGAAGGCGGCGACTCGCTGATCCCGATGATGGACGTGATCCTGCGCCGCAGCGGCAACGATGGCGTGCGCGACATCGCCGTGGGCATGGCCCACCGCGGCCGCCTGAACGTGCTGGTCAACACCTTGGGCAAGAACCCGCGCAAGCTGTTCGACGAGTTCGAAGGCAAGTTCGAGCACGCCCACGATGACCGCGCCCATACCGGCGACGTGAAGTACCACATGGGTTTCTCGGCCGACATCTCCACCCCGGGCGGTCCGATCCACCTGGCGCTGGCCTTCAACCCCTCGCATCTGGAGATTGTCGACCCGGTGGTCGCCGGCTCGGTGCGTTCGCGCCAGGAGCGCTACAGCGACACCGAGCGCCAGCACGTGCTGCCGGTGCTGATCCACGGCGATGCGGCATTCGCCGGCCAGGGCGTGGTGATGGAACTGCTGCAGATGTCGCAGGCGCGCGGTTTCGCCATCGGCGGCACCGTGCACATCGTCATCAACAACCAGGTCGGCTTCACCACCAGCGCCCGCGACGACGCGCGCTCTACCCTGTACTGCACCGACGTGGCCAAGATGGTCGCCGCCCCGGTCCTGCACGTGAACGGCGATGACCCCGAAGCGGTGGTGTTCGCCGCCAACCTGGCCTACGACTTCCGCCAGACCTTCAAGAAGGACGTGGTCATCGATCTGGTCTGCTACCGCCGCTGGGGCCACAACGAGGCCGACGAGCCGGCCGCGACCCAGCCGGTCATGTACCAGGTGATCCGCAAGCACAAGACCACCCGCGAGCTCTACGCCGAGCAGCTGGAAAAAGCCGGCGTGATCAACGCCGGCGAGGCCAAGGCGATGGTCGACAGCTACCGCGACAAGCTCGATTCCGGCGAATACACCACCGACCTGGCCAAGCCCGAACGCGACCCGCTGGCGATCGACTGGTCCAAGTACCTGTCGGGCAAGCTGAGCGATCCGGTCGACACCACGGTCAAGCTGCCCAAGCTCAAGCAGCTGGCCAAGACCATCAACACCATCCCCGAGGGCGTCACCCTGCACGCCCGCGTGGCCAAGATCTACGAAGACCGCGCCAAGATGACCGAAGGCGAGCTGCCGGGCGACTGGGGCTTCGCCGAGAACCTGGCCTATGCCACCATCCTGTCCGAAGGCCACACCCTGCGCCTGGTCGGCCAGGACGCCGGCCGCGGCACGTTCTTCCACCGTCACGCGATCCTGCACGACCAGAAGACCGACAGCTATTACCTGCCGCTGCGCCAGCTGGTCGACGATCCGCAGGACGCCACCGTGATCGACTCGCTGCTGAGCGAAGAGGCGGTGATGGGCTTCGAATACGGCTACTCCACCACCGATCCCAACGCGCTGTGCATCTGGGAAGCGCAGTTCGGCGACTTCGCCAACGGCGCCCAGGTGGTGATCGACCAGTTCATCGCCGCCGGCGAGGCCAAGTGGGGCCGGATCACCGGCCTGGCGCTGTTCCTGCCGCACGGCTACGAAGGCCAGGGCCCCGAGCACAGCTCGGCCCGCCTGGAGCGCTTCCTGCAGCTGTGCGCGCTGGACAACATGCTGGTCTGCGTGCCGACCACTCCGGCCCAGTGCTTCCACATGATCCGCCGGCAGATGCGCATGACCACGCGCAAGCCGCTGATCGTGATGACGCCCAAGTCGCTGCTGCGCCACAAGTTGGCCGTCTCCAGCCTGGAAGACCTGGCCGAGGGCGAGTTCCAGCACCTGATCGGCGACGCCAAGGCCGACCCGAAGAAGGTCACCCGCGTGGTCGCCTGCTCGGGCAAGGTCTATTACGACCTGCTGGAAGATGCGACCAAGCGCGGCCAGGACGACGTGGCGATCCTGCGCGTGGAGCAGCTGTATCCGTTCCCGCGCGAGGCGCTGACCGCCGAGATGGCCAAGTACGACAGGGCCACCGACCTGGTCTGGTGCCAGGAAGAGCCGCAGAACCAGGGCGCCTGGTACCAGATCAAGCACCATCTGCAGGCCTGCCTGGGCAGCAGCCAGGCCCTGCACTACGCCGGGCGTGCCCGTTCGCCGTCGCCGGCAGCCGGCCACTTCGCAGAACACGTCGCCGAGCAGCAGCAGCTGGTCGCCGATGCGCTGGTCAACACCTTCGGCAACGACGTCGTCGCCGAATAAGCAACGCCACCCAATACCTCACCGACGAGAAATCTAGGACGCTCCCCGCATGGCAACCGAAGTCAAAGTTCCGGTACTTCCCGAATCCGTTTCCGACGCCACCATCGCCAGCTGGCACAAGAAGGCCGGTGAGGCCGTCAAGCGCGACGAGAACCTGGTGGACCTGGAGACCGACAAGGTCGTCCTGGAGGTGCCCTCGCCCGTCGATGGCGTGCTCAAGGAGATCAAGTTCGCCGAAGGCGACACCGTCACCTCCTCGCAGATCCTGGCCGTGATCGAGGAAGGCGCCACCGCCGAAGCCGCACCTGCCAAGCCGGCCGAAGAAGAAGTGAAGCCGGCCGCCAAGGCCGAGGCGCCGAAAGCCGCCGAAGCACCGAAGGCCGCCAAGGCCGAAGCTCCCAAGGCCGTTGGCGACACCGCCGGCCTGCCGCCGGGTGCGCGCTTCTCCGCCATCACCGAAGGCGTGGATCCGTCGCAGGTGGAAGGCACCGGCCGCCGCGGCGCGGTCACCAAGGAAGACATCGTCAACTTCGCCAAGTCCGGCGGCGTGGGCAAGGCTTCCGGTGCCCGTCCGGAAGAGCGCGTGCCGATGACCCGCGTGCGCAAGACGATCGCCAAGCGTCTGATGGAGTCGAAGAACTCGACCGCGATGCTGACCACCTTCAACGAGGTCAACCTGGCCAAGGTCTCGGCCGCGCGCAAGGAACTGCAGGAAGAGTTCCAGAAGGCCCACGGCATCAAGCTGGGTTTCATGAGCTTCTTCGTGAAAGCCGCCGCCAACGCGCTGCAGCGCTTCCCGCTGGTCAACGCCTCGATCGACGGCGACGACATCATCTATCACGGCTACTCGGACATCTCCATCGCCGTGTCCACCGACAAGGGCCTGGTCACCCCGGTCCTGCGCAACGTCGAGCGCCAGTCCTTCGCCGAAGTCGAGCAGGGCATCGGCGACTACGCGTCCAAGGCGCGCGCCGGCAAGCTGGGCCTGGACGACCTGCAGGGCGGCACCTTCACCATCACCAACGGCGGCACCTTCGGTTCGCTGCTGTCCACGCCGATCATCAACCCGCCGCAGAGCGCGATCCTGGGCATGCACGCCATCAAGGAGCGTCCGATCGCCGAGAACGGCCAGGTCGTGATCGCGCCGATGATGTACCTGGCGCTGTCCTACGACCACCGCATCATCGACGGCAAGGACTCGGTGCAGTTCCTGGTGGACATCAAGAACCAGCTGGAAAACCCGGGCCGGATGCTGTTCGGTCTGTAACTGCCTTCTGGCCCCTCTCCCACCGGGAGAGGGGTTGGGGTGAGGGTCCGGCGAAACCATATCGCCCTACGCCCGCCTCGATATCTGGCAGCACTCGGCGGCAGGAACGCCCTGCTCGCCAACTCTCATCCGGCGCTACGCGCCACCTTCTTCCAACGGGAGAAGGGAAAGGCAAAGGAATTCTGAAAATGGCAGAGAACTACGACGTCGTCGTCATCGGTGCCGGCCCTGCCGGCTATCACGCGGCCATCCGTGCCGCACAGCTGGGCCTGAAGGTCGCCTGCATCGACGCGGCGCTGGGCAAGGACGGCAAGCCGGCCCTGGGCGGCACCTGCCTGCGCGTGGGCTGCATCCCGTCCAAGGCGATGCTCGATTCCTCGCGCCAGTTCTGGAACATGGGCCACCTGTTCGGCGATCACGGCATCACCTTCAAGGACGCCAAGATCGACGTGGCAACCATGGTCGGCCGCAAGGACAAGATCGTGAAGCAGTTCACCGGCGGCATCGCGATGCTGTTCAAGGCCAACAAGATCACTCCGTACTACGGTTTCGGTGAGCTGCAGCCGGGCAACGTCGTCAAGGTCACCCAGCACGACGACACCGAGGTCGAGCTCAAGGGCACCAACGTCATCATCGCCGCCGGTTCGGATTCGATCGAGCTGCCGTTCGCCAAGTTCGACAACGAAACCATCGTCGACAACGTCGGCGCACTGGACTTCACCGAGGTGCCCAAGCGCCTGGCCGTGATCGGCGCCGGCGTGATCGGCCTGGAGCTGGGCAGCGTATGGAAGCGCCTGGGCGCCGAGGTCACCATTCTCGAAGCGCTGCCGGATTTCCTGGCGGTGGCCGATGCAGAAGTGGCCAAGGCCGCGCTGAAGGAATTCAAGAAGCAGGGCCTGGACATCAAGCTGGGCGCCAAGGTCAGCGCGACCGAGGTCACCGGCAAGGGCAAGAAGAAGGAAGTGCTGGTCAGCTATGCCGACGGCGAAGGCGAAAAGAGCCTGACCGTGGACAAGCTGCTGGTGGCCGTGGGCCGCAAGGCCGCCACCAAGGGTCTGCTGGCCGAAGGCACCGGCGTCAAGGTCGACGACCGCGGCCGTATCGAAGTGGACGAGCACTGCCACACCGGCGTCGATGGCGTGTGGGCCGTGGGTGACTGCGTGCGCGGCCCGATGCTGGCGCACAAGGGCTTCGAGGAAGGCATCGCGGTGGCCGAACTGATCGCAGGCCTGCCGGGCCACGTCAACTTCGACACCATTCCGTGGGTCATCTACACCGAGCCGGAGATTGCCTGGGTCGGCAAGACCGAACAGCAGCTCAAGGCCGAAGGCGTTCCGTACAAGGCCGGCAGCTTCCCGTTTGCCGCCATCGGCCGCGCCGTGGCGATGGGCGAACCGGCCGGCTTCGCCAAGGTGATCGCGCATGCCGAAACCGACCGCGTGCTCGGCCTGCATCTGGTGGGCGTGGGCGTGTCCGAACTGGTCCACGAGGGCGTGCTGACCATGGAGTTCAGCGGTTCGGCCGACGATCTGGCGCGCATCTGCCATGCGCATCCGACCCTGTCCGAAGCGATCCATGACGCCGCCATGGCGGTCAGCAAGCGCGCCATTCACAAGGCAAACTAATCCAGCCCATCGACTGGTCGAAAAAGGCTTCGTCTCGCGACGGAGCCTTTTTATTTCAACCTCAATCCAAGGAATCGGACATGGCAGTTTTTACCACCAACAGGACCAGCGGCATCCTTTTCATCATTGCAGGGCTGATGTTCTTTGGCGCTGCGGCGCTTGGCAGACAGGTTGCTTTTGTTGGATGTGGCGCGATGTTCGTCGCCATTGGTGCCTCCTGGCTAGTGAAAGCCAAGTCCCAAAATCAAGACAAGCAATCCACTGAGTGACCCTCGGTGTCAGCTGCATCAACAGGAAAAAGTTCGAATGAAGTCGATCTGCGTCTACTGCGGTTCCAACGCCGGCTCCAAGCCGATCTACGCCCAGCGCGCCACCGAGCTGGGCAGGCGCCTGGCCGCCGACGGCCTGCGCCTGGTCTATGGCGGCGGCAACGTCGGCCTGATGGGCACGGTGGCCAACGCCGTGCTGGAGGCCGGCGGCAAAGTCACCGGCGTTATCCCGCAGCAGCTGGCCGACTGGGAAGTGGCCCACCGCGGCCTGACCGAGCTGGAAATCGTCGGCTCCATGCACGAGCGCAAGATGCGCATGTTCGAACTGGCCGATGGCTTCGTCACCCTGCCTGGCGGCTTCGGCACCATGGAGGAGATCTTTGAGATGCTCACCTGGCGCCAGCTGGGCATCGGCAACAAGCCCTGCGCGTTCCTGGACATGGACGGTTTCTACGCGCCGCTGATCGGCATGATCGATCGCATGGTCGAGGAGCGCTTCCTGCACGCCGATCAGCGCGCCGACCTGTGGTACGGCGAGGACATTGGCCAGATGCTGGAGTGGATGCGCGCCTATACCCCGGCGCAGGCCTCCAAGTGGATCGACGAGAAGCGCCGCAGCGTGGTGCGGTAGGCCCTGCCCGGTCCTGGGAGCGTGGACGGTAGAACGCGCGCTTGGCGAAAGCCCATCGCAGTCATGGGCTCCTGCGCGGCCGTTCGACGCCTGCGCTCCGGATCGCGATGTCACCGCATGCGCCCGTAGGAGCGCACCGCAGGCGCGATGCCCCGCCCGGTGACGCCATCGCGCCCGCCTGCGGCGTGCGCTCCCACAACGCCCCGCGGTGGGAGCGCACCTGCTGTTGAGCGGTTTGCTGCTCGGCTCTGCAGCGGGTCCGTCGCATTGCATTCATGTCTACCGCCTACATCTCCGGGAGCGCGTGGCGCGCAGGTCGCGATGCTTCAGCGGAGCCCGGTTCGGGCTCATGCATTATGTGACGCTCCTCATCCTTCCACGACCGCCCGTTTGCTCCGTACCTGCGCCAGCGGACGAACGGAACATCGGCGGCGCCAACCGGTCCGGGACGTATTACGCTGCGCATGAACAGCCTCTACAATCGGCGCGGGGACAACCAGGGGTTATTGCATGGCACGGATTTTGATCGTCGACGATTCACCGTCGCAGCTGCTGGGCATCCAGCGCATCGTGGAAAAGCTGGGGCACGAGTGGATCACCGCCGAGGACGGCGCGCAGGGCGTTGAAGTGGCCAAGCGCGAGCTGCCGGACATGGTCCTGATGGACGTGGTGATGCCCAACCTCAATGGGTTCCAGGCCACCCGCCAGCTCAGCCGCGAAGCCACCACCAAGCACATCCCGGTGATCCTGGTGACCACCAAGGATCAGGACACCGACCGCATGTGGGGCATGCGCCAGGGCGCCAAGGCCTACCTGACCAAGCCGTTTTCCGAGGACGAACTGTCCGAGGTGATCGAGCGCATCCTCAGCGCCAGCAATGAGCCGCCGCCGGCCGCCTAAAGCCGCAATGGCAAGTGGCAAACGACAACGGGCGCCCTGAGGCGCCCGTTGTCATTCCAGCATTCAAGCACCGGCTCAGATTTCGGCCGCAAACGCCTTGGCCAGCTTCTCGTAGGCCTTGCGCTGGACATCGGTCTCCGGCCGCGGCGCGGTGACTTCCAGTTCAACGATCTGGTCGCCCGGCTGCGCACCCGGCAGGCCGCGGCCCCGCAGGCGCAGCTTGCGCCCGGCTTCCGAACCGGCAGGCACCTTCAGCTCGACCGAGCCGCCCAGGGTGGGCACGCTGATCGTGGCGCCCAATGCCGCCTGCCACGGAGTGACCTGCAGCACGTGGATCACGTTGCTGCCGTCGACTTCGAACTGCGCATCGGCTGCGTATTCCACTTCCAGCAGCAGGTTGCCGCCGCCGTTGCCCTGTCCGGTCAGGCGGATCGCCTGGCCCGGCTTGATGCCCTTGGGCACGCGCACGTCCAGCTGCTTGCCGTTGACCGTCACCCGGATGCTGCTGCCTTCGTAGACCGCCTTGAGTGGCACCGACAGCTTGGCGCGGGTATCGCCGCGCGGCGCCTGGCCGCCAAAGCCCGCGCCGCCTCCACGTGCGCGCTGGCCGAACAGGTTTTCGAAGAAGTCGCTAAAGCCTGCGCCGCCGCCGGCACCGCCGAACACCTCGTCATAGTCGAAGCCCTGCCCCGGACCGCGCCCGCCGAAATCCTGCGGTTGGTATTCCTGGCCGGGCCGGTAGCCACGCGCACGCAGCTGGTCGTAGGCCGCGCGCTTTTCGGGATCGCGCAATGCCTCGTAGGCCTCGTTGACGGCCTTGAACCTGTCCTCGGCGTCGGCCTCCTTGCTGACGTCCGGGTGGTACTTGCGCGCCAGCCGGCGGTAAGCGGTCTTGATCTCCGCTTCGCCCGCCGTGGGCTCGACGCCAAGCGTCTGGTAGTAATCCTTGAATTCCATCGTACCTCCGCAAGAAAGCCCGCGACCTTGCAGCCGCGGGCTTGATCCTGGGCCTGATGCAGTCAACAGCGCATCAGGCCCGTTACACGCGCCCGGTGATCGGGCCACCTGCACAGGTTACTGGATCGACTCGCGTCCCACCTGGATCCGTCGCGGCGCGGTGACCGCGCGCTTGGGAATGACCACTTCCAGCACGCCGTTGCGCCCCGAGGCCACGACCCCGTCGGCGTCGGCAGTCTCCGGCAGGGTGAAGCTGCGGGTGAACGCACCGTGGCGGCGTTCCTGGCGCGAGAAACGCTGGTCCTCGCCCACTTCCGGCGCGGCCCGCTCACCGCCGATGGTGAGGACGTTCTTGTCCATCTGCACTTCGATTGCGTCCAGGTCCACGCCCGGCAGATCGGCGAAGATCACAAAACGCTCTGCTTCTTCCTTGACGTCCACGCGTGGCGTCCAGCCGGCCTGTTCGGTGGCCTGGTTGGCCTGCGCGAAACGCTCGAAGACACGACCCAGATCGGCCTGTACCGGGCGACCGGACCAGCCGTGATAGCGCACAAAATTCATCGGATATCTCCTGATTTGGTTGCCACTGGCCCTGAGGGTCGCGGCAGGGGCCGGTGGCCTCCATGACCACCAGATAAGCGCCGCCGGCGGCTTTTCAAGGGTTTTGACGCGACCTTCCCATCGGCGCTCCTAAGGTTTCGTTTATGTGCGGATCCGGCCGGCTACGCACCCCTCCACGAGAACCACGATGACCATCCGCAGCGGCGACCGCATCCCCGAGACCACCCTTACCCGCATCCGCCAGGGCGTGGAAAAGGTGGATACACCGACATTGTTCCAGGCGCACAAGGCGGTGCTGTTCGGCGTGCCGGGCGCCTTCACCCCGACCTGCTCCGAACGCCACCTGCCGGGTTTCATCGAGCACTTCGAGCAATTTCGCAAGCGCGGCATCGAGGTCTACTGCGTGTCGGTCAATGATGCGTTCGTGATGAAGGCCTGGGGCGATTCACTGGACGTTCCCGACGGCCTGCAACTGCTCGCCGATGGCAGTGGCGACCTGACCAAGGCGCTGGGCCTGGACATCGACCTGAGCGGCAACGGGATGGGCCTGCGTTCGCGCCGCTATGCGCTGTATGCCGAAGACGGCGTGGTCAAGCACATCTGGGTCGAGGCGCCGGGCGAATTCAAGGTGTCCTCGGCCGAACACGTGCTGGAACAGATCTCCGCCTGATCCATTTCCCTTCCCACCAGAGGCAAGCCAATGTCCAAGACATCAGCCACCACGTTCAACCATACCTCCGCCGGCGAACTGGCCGACCGCGAGACGTTGCGCGCCAACGCGCGCAAGAGCATCGAGGACGGAGCGATCACCGACAGCTACAACGCCGACCGCAAGGAAGTGATCAAGCTGCTCAACGAGGCCCTGGCCACCGAGTATGTGTGCGTGCTGCGCTACTACCGCCATTACTTCATGGCCAAGGGCATGCTGGCCGACTCGATCAAGGCCGAGTTCCTCGAGCACGCCCAGCAGGAGCAGGCCCACGCCAGCAAGCTGGCCGAACGCATCGTGCAGCTGGGCGGCGAGCCGGACCTCAATCCGGATACGCTGACCCAGCGTTCGCACGCCGAATACAAGGAAGGCAGCGACCTGCGTGACATGGTGACCGAGGATCTGATCGCCGAGCGCATCGCCATCGACAGCTATCGCCAGATGATCAACTACATCGGCGACAAGGACACCACCACCAAGCGCCTGCTCGAATCGATCCTGGAGCAGGAAGAAGAGCATGCCGACGAATTTTCCGACATGCTGGAAGGCTGGATCGGCAAGTAAGCGGAACTGGAAATCGGCACGAAGACGGGCGCCCAATGGCGCCCGTCTTTCTTTTTGCAGCACAGAATGGATCGAGAGCGCATTGCCCCCTGTAGAGCGGAGCTTGCTCCGCTGGGGCTTTCCCAGAGATCTGACTGGAGAGCAGCGGAGCAAGCTCCGCTCTACAGGGAGCCTGGTGCCTGCTTCAACGCAGCACCTTGAACCGCAACGTCGTCCACGCACCACTGTCGGCCAGGGCGGTCAGCGTGTGTTCCCCGGTCTGCTCGAAGCCCTGCTCGAAACTACGTGTGCCACGGGTCTGCGCGATCCAGCGCCCGTCGACCAGCCATTGCACATCCGTGTCGGTACCCAGTGCACGCAGGCGCACGGTGGCGGGTTTGGTACTGCCCGGTGCGCGTGCAATGGTGGCACGGTCATTCAACCCTTCGATCCGCAACGACGCGGTCGCATCGCGGCCGTCGGCGGCGCAGTCCGGCGCCAGCGGTGGCAGCTGCGAAGCGCTGCGTTCGGCGGCCGTCAGCCAGGGCGAGGCCAGCGCCGGCCAGCGTGCGATCTGCGCGGCCTGCGCGACGTGCGACGCGCCGCATTCGGCCGACAGGCGCTTTCCGCTGGCCGCATCGCGCTGGAAGGTTTCCAGCCCACTGCGCCACAGGCGCGCATCGCGCTCGGCGAAGGTCGGCGGCACGTTGCCGTCCAGCGTCCAGGCCTGCATGCGTTTCTGGCACAGCTGCGGTGCCTGTGGATCGGGGGGCAACCCCAGCGGCCAGCACACCTCCACCTGCGTCACATTGGCCGGCGCCTGCGTGACCATGGCATCGCCACGCCCGCGCGGCAGGCTGTCGATCACCTCGAACATCAGCGGCAATGCGGTGACCGCGCCGTACTGGCCCGGCAGCGGCGTGCCGTCGGGACGGCCGACCCACACCCCGACCGTGTAGCGGCGCGTGCCGCCGATGGCCCAGGCATCGCGATAGCCATAGCTGGTGCCGGTCTTCCAGGCCACGCGCGGGCGCGAGGCGGTATCGAAGGTGTCCAGTGCATAGCCCGGGCGTGGGTTGTCCTGCAGGATCTGGCGCACGATCCACGCCGCGCCCGGTGACAGCAGGCGTCGGTCGGCGTTCGGATCGTCCTGCGTGTAGCGCACGCGGCCGGACAGGCCATCGCGATTGAACGCGGCGAACGCACCGACCAGATCCTCCAGGCGCGCGCCGGTGCCGCCCAGGATCATCGCCAGGTTCGGCCTGGCCCCGCGCGGAAAATGCAGGTCGATCCCGGCATTGGCCAGGCGCGCGGCGAAGCGCGGCGGACCGACGTGGTCCAGCACATCCACCGCCGGCACGTTGAGCGACAGCCGCAGCGCTTCGGCCGCGCCCACCGGCCCATTGAACGCCGCATCGAAGTTGCCCGGCCGATAGCCGCCAAAGCCCTGCGGTGCATCGACCAGCAGGCTTTCCGAATGGATCAGGCCGTCGTCCAGCGCCAGTCCGTAGAGGAACGGCTTCAACGTCGAACCCGGCGATCGCCAGGCCTGGACCATGTCCACGTGGCCGAGCCGCTTCACGTCACCGAACTTCACCGATCCCACGTAGGCGCGCGCTTCCATCGTCGCGTTGTCTACCACCAGCAGGGCCGCCGAGGTGCGTTCGGGCAGGTTGGAGAAGTACGCCGTGACCCGCTGCTCCAAGGTACGCTGCAGATCGGCATCGATCGTGGAGGCAATGCGCGTGGCCCTGGGCTGCTGCTGGTGCAGGCGCAGCGCCAGCAGTGCCGCGCTCAGCGGCGGCTGCAGCGAGCGGGCGACCACCGGCTCGATGCGCGCATCGTCGACCTGCTCCTGCGACCACACGTGCAGCGACACCATGCGCGAAAGCACCTTGTCGCGGGCCACGCGCGCAGCCTGCGGATTGCGGTCCGGGCGCAGCCGACTGGGCGACTGCGGCAGCACCGCCAGCAAGGCGGCCTCGGCATGCGACAGCCGCGACGCGGGCTTTCCGAGGTAAGCCCAGCTTGCAGCCTCCACGCCTTCGATGGTGCCGCCGAATGGCGCGCGCTCCAGATACAGGTCCAGGATCTGGCGCTTGTTCAGGTGCACTTCCAGTTGCACCGCGCGCAGCAGCTGCTTGGCCTTGCCCCAGGGCGTGCGCGTATGCGGATCCAGGATGCGCGCGACCTGCATGGTCAACGTCGAGGCGCCGGACACGATATGTCCGCGCGTGACCAGCTGACCACCGGCGCGCGCCAGCGCCCAGGGGTTGATGCCCGGATGCTTCCAGAACCAGCGATCCTCGTAGGTCAGCAGCGCCTGCAGATACAGCGGCGACACGCCTTCGGGCACCGGATAACGCCATACGCCGTCACGATCGGCGAAGGCCCGCAGCGGCGTGCCGTCGCGCGCGACCACCAGCGTGCTGGTGTCGCGCGCCTTGGGCAGAGGCGGTGGAAAGGCGATATCCAGGATCAGCAGTACCAGCAGCACGCCTGCCGTCGTCCAGCGAAGCAGCTTGAGCAGCATGGGGAGACGGGGATGTCCTGCCTTCATCGTCGTGCGGGTGTGGGCTCGTGCGTGGCGATGCAGTAGGCGAAGGCGTGCGCGATTGCCGCGCATGATAGCGGCGGCGCGATCGTCCGCGACGCCGAAGACAAGCACACTGACCGTTTTGCCGTGGGCATTCCGAAGCCAACATCATGGTAGTGAGTTACTGGCGGAATGCCCCCCTCACCCCAGCCCTCTCCCCCGCTTGCGGGGGAGAGGGAGCAAAAGCGCAATCAGGGCTGCACCACCGTAATTGTCGCCGGCGTCGATGCACCCACGCCGCGGATATCCGGGCGATACATGTCTTCGACCAGCGGCGGCGGCACGGTGTAGGTGCCGGGGGTCACCGCGCGCACCAGGTAAAACACCTTGGCGCCGCTGCCACCCTGGGTCAGGCGCAGCGCGGCCACGTAGCGGTCGTCGCGGAACTCCTCGTGCTTGACGTCGGCCGCGTCGCCGCGGTCGGTGATGTCGATACCGTCGACCACCACGTCGGCCCATTGCTTGCTGTCGGACAGGTTGAAGTTCTCGATCTCCAGGCCAGCCGGCAGCAGGTCGGTCAGCAGCGCGTCGGGCACGACCGTGCCGGCGTTGATCCGCAGTCCCACGATCAACGCGTCGCCCTCCTTCAGGGTAGCGCCCTTCCACTGGCTGCCGTCGGTGTTGTAGTAGCGGCGCTCCACGCCGATCGTGGACTTGTCCTCGGCCGGTGCGGTGCGCGGCACGCCGGCGATTTCCAGGCTGGCATACAGCGGTGGCGCACCGGTCGGAGTGAAGCTCACGCCCTTGGCCAGGGTGTCGTAGTCGAAGCTGCGGGCGAACAGGCGCTGGCCGTCCACCGCCTCGCTGGCGCCATTGGCCGCCCAGGTGCCGCTGACGGTCCTGGCCTGCGACTCGCCCAGCAGCGACTTGCCCAGGCGGGCCAGCGCGACCTGCTCCTGCGTGCTCAGGTAGAACCAGCGGGCCTTGCGGCGCTCGTCGAGTTCGCGCCCCAATGACACGACGCGCGCGTCGTACTCGGGCCTGGACAGCTTGCGCTCGCGCACCAGGGCCAACATCAAGGCATCATCGCGCAGCCGGGTGCCATAGTCGCCCAGGTAGCGCGGACGGTCACCGGTCTTGTCGAAGCCCAGCGCGATCGCGCGGCTGCCGCGCTTGGTATCGCCCTGCAGCGACAGCGCCAGCCCCAGATGCACCAGCGGCAGGCCGGTCATCGACTTGACCCGGTCGTTGTCGTAAAGCGCGCGCAGGGTGCCCAGCGGCGCACGGCCAACGCGGGCCAGCACATAGCCTTCGTAGGCCTGGTTGGCAAAGCGCAGGTGGTCGCGGAAGTCCGCCCCGTAGAACTGGTTGCCGCCGGACAGCAGGTCTTCGCTCAGCCGGTTGAGCGCCTTCTGCAGCACCGCATCGGGCACCGCGAAGCCTGCATCGCGCGCATCGAGCAGGAACTCGGTGACGTACGGGGTGATGTACGGCACCACGTCGCTGTCATCGCCCCACATCGAGAAGTTGCCGTTGGCCACCTGCATCGAGGTGATCCGGCCGAACGCGCCTTCCATCCGTTCGCGGCGCTTGTCCGCGTCCAGCCCATGGGTGCCAAGCAGGTCGGCGGTCGCCTGGTCCAGCAGCAGCGTGCCGTAGCCCTTGCTGGTGGTCTGCTCGATGCAGCCGTAGGGATACTTGAGCAGGTCTTCCAACGCCGCGGCGAAGGGAATCGGCGGCAGCGCGCTGACCACCATGCGCGCGGTCACCGAGCCGGTCATCAGCCCATCGCCAAAGCCGGCACCCATGCTCACCGGTGCCAGCGGATCGATCACCCGGCTTTCGGTCCGGACCACGCTGGGCCAGCCGGCGCGCACCGGCACGTCGTACTTGCGGTCGACCTTGAAGCCACCACTGCCGCCGTCCACGCGGATGCGCACCTGCGCGGTGGTGTAGCCCTCCCTGGCGGTCAGCGGGAAGCTCAGCGTGGTCTTGGCGCCGTCGGCCAGCTGCGCACTGCGGCTGCCTTCGCCGATCGCCAGCGGACCGATACCGTCCACCTGGACGTTGAAGGCGCCCGGCTTTCCGGTGAAGTTCTGCACGTCCAGGGTGACCATGCTGCGGTCGCCCGGCGCCAGCACGCGCGGCAGGCTGGCCTCGGCCACGATCGGCGCGCGTACCAGGGTCTGGGTGTCGCGGCTGCCGTACTGGTCGTCCGAATACACCAGCGCCGACACCCGCAGCGTGCCGTTGAAGTCCGGCACGTGCAGCACGATGCGGGCGTTGCCCCTGGCGTCTAGCTTCACCGGAGCTGCGAACAGGTCCACCGTCTGCACCTTGGCCGTGGGCCGCTTGGCCTGCGGCAGCGGCCCCAGCGCCATGTCGCCGCCGAAGCGCATGCGCGCGGTGTCGCCTTCGAAGCTCTCGATCACCCGGCCATAGACGTCGTAGCTATCCACGCCCAGGCGACGCTGGGCGAAGAACTGCGTGGCCGCATCCGGCACCGGGTAGCGGGTGATGTTGAGGATGCCCACGTCGACCGCGGACACGGTGACGTGCGCGTTCTTGCCGGCCAGCTGCGGCACGCTGACGGTGATGGCCAGGTCCCGGTCCGGCTGCATCTTCTCCGGCGCCTTCAGGCCTACGGCCACGCGGCGCGCACCGCGGTCCATCGGCACATGGGCCACGCCCACGGCACGGGCCGGGGTGATTTTGGAAGGCGCCGTGCCGCCACGGAACACCAGCGCGGTCACGTACACGTCGTGGCGTTCCCAGTCGGCGGTGACCGGGATCTCGAAAGTGCTGCCCGGCTTCACCGCGATGTTCTTGACGTAGAGCATGTGGTCGGACTCGACCATCAGCACGCCCTTGCCCTCATGCGGCGGAGTGACCGTCACCTTGAGCGTGTCGCCGGCGCGATAACCGGCCTTGTCCAGCGACAGCTTGACCTTGTCCGGGCGCGCGTCCAGCCCGCGGTTGTCGTCGCTCCAGCTCCAGCCGGCGGTGAACGGATAGCGCATGGTCAGGCCGGTGGCCGGATCGAACACCTCCAGCCGGTAGCCGCCCCACTCCACCGGAAAATCGACCCGCGCCGCATCGGTGCCGACGTCGAGCTTGCGCGTCTCCACGTTCTCGAAGCGCTGGGTGAAATCGAATGCCCAGCCGGTGTCTTCGTCGTGGGTCCAGTGGTAGTCGCGGCGTTCGCGCACCAGGGTGACCTTCAGGCCTTCACCGGACACGCGCCTGCCCGCGGCATCCATGCGCGCGATCTCGAAGCCGGCGCTGCCGTTGGCATCCGAGCCCTCCTTGTCGTCGAACAAAGGGCGCACGCCGACCAGCACGTCGGCCGGCCACATCACCCGCTTGAGGGTGCGGTTGACCGTGCGTCCGCCGGTCTCGTAGACGCTTCCGGAGACCAGCGCCGCCACCGGGGTGACCGGCTTGACCTCGTCGGGCAGCGACAGGGCTTCCTGGTAATGACCCTTGGCATCGAACGTGGCATCGATGACGTCCTTGGCCTCCTTGGGCAGTTCCACCGTCGGGTCGCCGAAGAACCAGCCCGGCAGCTTGTCCAGCGGATGCTGCTCGACCGCCACGGCCAGGCGCGCAGTGAAGCGGTTGCCGTCGGCGGGCGCACCGTACAGATAGGCCGCGTCGGCCTTCAGCGTCAGCGGCGAGCCAGGCTTGAGGATCGCATCGGCCGACAGGTCCAGCTTCATGCGTTCAGGCAGGAATTCCTCGATCCGCAAGGTCATGCCCTGCACGGCCTCGGCGCTGGCCGGATCGGTGCGGAACTCCACCTGCCAGCGCCCGGTCGGCGCCTCGGCGGGAATGGCCTGCTCGAAGGAGAAATAGCCCTGCTCGGCGGCCTTCAGCCGGGTCTCGCGAAATACCTTGCCGTCGGGCTGCTTCAGCCGCAGGTACAGCGGCTGGTCGGCCTTGATCGGCTTGCCGTCGAAGTCGCGCAGCAGCGCCGACACACGCACGGTCTCACCAGGCCGGTACAGGTCGCGCCCGGACCAGGCAAACACGTCGAACCAGGCCTGCTCGCGCCCGGCGACCGCGAACTCCGACAGGTCCAGCGCCGGCTGGTTGAACGGCAGCAGGGTCACGTCCTTGCCGCGGCTGGCCACCAGCACCTGGCCGGCATTCAGCGTGTACTTGAGCAGCGCGTTGCCGTTGCCGTCGGTCTCGCCCTTGAGCACCGTGTTGCCCTTGGCATCGAGCACGCGCAGCTCGGCGCCCTTGGTCGCCTCGCCTGTGGCCAGCGAGGCGGTATGGACGAACAGCGTGTCCTTGTAGGCGCGCGCATGCAGGCCCAGATCGCTGACGCTGAAGAACGCGGTCTGCAGCTCATCCGAATAGCGGCCCACGCGCTTCATCACCGCGAAGTACAGGCCCGGCTCCTGCAGCTGCTTGATGTCCTGGATCGGCAGATAGCTCAGGGCGCGCTCGTTGGCCTTGCCGTCCAGCGCGAAACGGTTGAGATAGACCGAGTCGGCCATGTCGCCCAGCGGTTTGTTCTTGCCGTAGGCACGGTCCAGGTCCCAGGAACCGCGGCTGCCGCCGCGCTGGTACTGGTCGAAGAAGCGCGGCAGCTCGGACTCGCGCACGCGCAGGAACTCCACGTCCACCTCCGCCACGTTGATCGACACCACCGGCAGGCCGCGGCTGTCCTTGGCCGGCAGCACGCTGCCCTGCGAAGCGAAACCCACCGACGGCTTCAGCGAGCCGGTGTGCACCACCTGCTCGACGCCCTTGCCCAGGCGCGCGCCGGCCGCGGCCAGCAGGTCGGCATCGATCTTGACCGTGTAGTCGCGCGCGGCCTCTACCGAAGGAAAGCGCAGGATCCTGGCGTCATCGCCCAGTACCCAGCTGCCGCTGACCGGCGCGCCCTTGTCGTCGGTGACGTGCAGCAGCTTGTCGAAGTCCTGCGACTCGACCAGCGCCTGGCTGAATTCCAGGGCGATGGCCACCTCGCCGTCGTCCTGGTCGGGATAGGCATTGACCAGGCCGAAGCCGCTGATGGTCTTGGCCTTCTCCGCCTTGACCGTCTCGCCGGAGACCTTGGGCAGGTCGCCGGTCTTGTTGCGGTCGCAGCCGGCCAGCGCCAGCACCGACAGCGCCGCGGCCAGCAGCACACCGCGCCAGGGGCGCTGCGACTTACGACGGGAAATGGGAGAACCAGCTGAAGCCTTTGGCGCATCCTGCGCGGTGGCGTTGTGCGGCGCACGTGCGCCGCGACCCTGCGTGCTTTCCATGTAACGCATTCTCCTGCCCGGTTTTGCGCGGGAGTATAGAACGCGGGTGAACCCCGGAAACGCCGCTGCCGCCCCGGTTCAAGCCGAGCGGCAGCGGTTTGGTTCGACGATGGTGTCAGCGCGGGGTCAGGCCTCGGGCTGGGCCTCGCTGGAAACGACGGCCGGGTCGGTCGCGGCGTCCAGTTCGTCCTCTTCCTCCAGCGAGGCATCCAGGCGTTCGATCGCCTGCAGCTTCTCGCCCTTGGACAGGCGGATCAGGGTGACGCCCTGGGTGTTGCGGCCCACGCGCGAGATCTCGGTCGAACGCGTGCGCACCAGGGTGCCGCCGTCGGAAATCAGCATGACCTCGTCGGTGTTGCCCAGCAGCAGCGCGCCGACCAGCTTGCCGTTGCGGGCATTGGTCTGGATGCCGATGACGCCCTGGGTGCCGCGGCCCTTGCGCGGGTATTCGGCCAGCGGGGTGCGCTTGCCGTAGCCGTTCTCGGTGGCAGTCAGGATGTAGCAGCCGCTCTCGTCCTGGGTGGTCTCCAGCACGGTGTCGTCCGTGGTCTCGACCGCTTCCTCGACCACTTCGTCCTCGGCCTCCTCGGCCCCTGCGCCGGCAGCGCGTTCGGCCACGATCAGGCTGACCACTTCCTCGCCCTTGGCCAGCTTGATGCCGCGCACGCCGGTGGCGGTGCGGCCCATCGAGCGCACCGCTTCCTCGCCGAAGCGCACGGTCTTGCCGTTGGAGGCGAACAGCATCACGTCGCGGTCGCCGTCGGTCAGGCCCACGCCGACCAGGGCGTCTCCTTCGTCCAGGTTGATCGCGATCTTGCCGCGCGCCAGGCGATAGGCGAATTCGGTCAGCGGGGTCTTCTTGACCGTGCCGTTGCGGGTGGCGAAGAACACGAAGCGCCCTTCCGCGTATTCGCGTACCGGCAGCACCGCCTGGACCTGCTCGCCGGCTTCCAGCGGAATCCAGTTGATGATCGGACGGCCGCGCGCATTCGGCCCGGCCTCGGGCAGCTGGTGCACGGCCAGCCAGAACACCCGACCCTTGCTGGTGAAGGTCAGCAGCGTGTCGTGGGTGTTGACCAGCCACAGCTGATCGATGAAATCCTCGTCCTTGGTCGCCGCCGCGTTGCGGCCCCGGCCGCCGCGCTTCTGGGCGCGGTAGCTGCTGGCCGGCTGGCGCTTGGCGTAACCGGCGTGGGACAGGGTCACCACCATGTCTTCCGGCGCGATCAAGTCCAGGATGTCCAGGTCTTCCTCGCTCTGGCGGATCTCGCTGCGGCGGGCGTCGCCGAACTCTTCCTTGACGTTCAGCAGCTCCTCGCGGATCACTTCCTTGAGCACGTCCGGGTTTTCCAGGATGCGGATCAGGCCGGCGATGGTGTCCAGCAGCAGCTTGTATTCCTCGGTCAGCTTTTCCTGCTCCAGCCCGGTCAGGCGGTGCAGGCGCATTTCCAGGATCTGCTGGGCCTGGGTCTCGGTCAGCTGGTAGCGGCCGTCCAGGAAGCCCACGCCCCTGGGCAGGTCTTCCGGACGCGAAGTCTCGCTGCCCGACGCGGCCAGCAGCGATCCGACCAGGCCCGGCTCCCAGGTCTTGGCCAGCATGCGCTCGCGCGCCTCGCCCGGATTGGCCGAGGTCTTGATCAGCTCGATCATCTCGTCGATGTTGGCGAGCGCGACGGTCAGGCCTTCGAGGATGTGCGCGCGGGCGCGAGCCTTGCGCAGCTCGAAGATGGTCCGGCGGGTCACCACCTCGCGGCGGTGGCGCACGAACGCCTCCAGCATCTGCTTGATGTTGAGCAGCTGCGGGCGACCATCGACCAGGGCGACCATGTTGATGCCGAACACCGATTCCATCGGCGTCTGCGAATACAGGTTGTTGAGGACCACTTCGGCCGACTCGCCGCGCTTGACCTCGATATAGATGCGCATGCCGTCCTTGTCGGACTCGTCGCGCAGCTCGCTGATGCCTTCGAGCTTTTTTTCCTTGACCAGTTCGGCGATCTTCTCGATCAGCCGCGCCTTGTTCACCTGGTAGGGAATCTCGGTGACGATGATCGCTTCGCGACCACTGCGATCGTCGACTTCCACCTCGGCCTTGGCGCGCATGCGCACGCGGCCGCGGCCGGTGCGGTAGCCGGCGATGATCCCGGCGGTGCCGTTGATGATGCCGGCGGTGGGGAAATCCGGGCCCGGGATGTATTCCATCAGCTGGTCGATGTCGATCAGCGGGTTGTCGATCATCGCGATCAGGCCGTCGATGACTTCGGACAGGTTGTGCGGCGGGATGTTGGTGGCCATGCCGACGGCGATGCCGGCCGACCCGTTGACCAAAAGGTTCGGGAAGCGGGTCGGCATGACCGACGGCTCCAGCTCCTTCTCGTCGTAGTTGGGCACGAAATCGACGGTTTCCTTGTCGATGTCGGCCATCAGCTCGTGGGTCAGGCGCGACATGCGCGCCTCGGTGTAGCGCATCGCCGCGGCCGAGTCGCCGTCGACCGAACCGAAGTTGCCCTGGCCATCGACCAGCAGGTAGCGCAGCGAGAACGGCTGGGCCATGCGCACCAGCGTGTCGTACACCGACTGGTCGCCGTGCGGGTGGTACTTACCGATCACGTCACCGACGATACGGGCCGACTTGTAGTACGGCTTGTTGCTGTGCGCGCCCAGTTCATTCATCGCGAACAACACGCGGCGATGCACCGGCTTCAGGCCGTCCCGGACGTCCGGGAGGGCGCGGCCCACGATCACGCTCATGGCGTAATCGAGGTAGCTCTTGCGCATCTCGTCTTCGAGGTTGACGGGGATGATTTCCGTGGCGAGATCAGCCATTCGATGTCCGTGCTTGTCTTCGGTGCGTCAGGCCAAAACCCAGGCCGCCGCAGGCATTGCGGCAGCAGGATTCCGGAGGGGTTTTCAACCTTGAAATTGTACCACGCGCGGCATCCCGGATGCGGCCCGGGAAACGGCGAAAATCAAGTACTTGCGCGTGGAACCTGGCCGATGCAGGCGCTGTGTGCAGCGTGTTCCACCATGGTTGTTCCAGCATCGGATCGAGTAGGAGCGCGCATCGTGGGAGCCGCTTCAGCGGCGAAGCGCTTTCCCGGCACGGCCACATCGCCGCTGAAGCGGCTCCCACCCCACCTGTAGAGCGGAGCTTGCTCCGCTGCGGCCTTTCTCACGAACCGAACGAAAAGCAGCGGAGCAAGCTCCGCTCTACAAGGAGGCCGCTACGAGATTTGAGGTGACAGCTGCTCCCACCCAAGACAGTTACCTCTGCACGGCGACCGAGCAGGCGCTCGTGGCGGCCTCAGCCGAAGGCCGCACGCATCTTCCCGGTGGTGGGCCGCTCGACCACGCCCTTCTCGGTCACGATGGCGTCGATCAGCTCGCCCGGGGTGACATCGAACACCGGGTTCCAGGCCTTGATGCCCTCGGCCACGATGCGCACGCCGCCGATGCCGTGCAGTTCGCCCGGATCGCGCTCCTCGATCTCGATCAGCTCGCCGCTGGCGGTATCCATGTCGACGGTGGACGACGGCGCCACGACCATGAACTTCAGCCCGTGGTGGCGCGCGGCAATGGCCAGTTGGTAGGTGCCGATCTTGTTGGCGGTGTCGCCATTGGCGCAGATCCGGTCGGCACCGACCACCACCCACTGCACCGCGCCGGTCTTCATCAGGTGCGAAGCGGCCGAATCGGCGATCAGGGTGGCGTCGATGCCATCCTGCTGCAGCTCCCACACCGTCAGGCGCGCGCCCTGCTGCCAGGGCCGGGTCTCGTCGGCGAACACCTTGCCGATCCGCCCCTGGGCCACGCCGGCCCGGATCACGCCCAGCGCGGTACCGAAGCCGGCCGTGGCCAGCGAGCCGGTATTGCAGTGGGTCAACACGCCGCTGCCTGCTTCGATCAGCGCTGCGCCCAGTTCGCCCATGTGGCGGTTGGCGGCCAGGTCTTCGGTGGCGATGGCCTCGGCCTCGCGCTCCAGCACGGCCTGCCAGTCGGCGCCCGCGGTGCGCAACGCGCGGCGCATGCGGGCCAGCGCCCAGGCCAGGTTGACCGCCGTGGGCCGCGCGGCGTTGAGGCGCTGCAGGGCCGGCTCGATCTTCACTGCAGCCTCGGCGCCGTCGGTCGCGATGATGTCGCGTGCCGCCAGCACCGTGCCCCAGGCCGCGGCGATGCCGATCGCCGGCGCACCGCGCACGGCCAGGGCATGGATAGCCGCGGCGACCTCGTCGCTGGTGGTGCACTCGACGTGCTCCACCACGAAGGGCAGCTTGCGCTGGTCGAGCAGTTGCAGGGCATCGCCCGTCCACAGGATGGGACGGATGCGGTCGTAACGGGCGTAGTCGAAGGTGTCGTTCATCGGCGCATTTTACCTGCGCCGATGTGGCGATCCCGGTTCAACCGCTGCGATCAGCGCACCCGGAACAGCGCGCGGCAGCCGCCATCGACCCAGACCCCGTCCGGGTCCCAGCCCCAGGTCTTGTCCTGCACGCAGGCGGTGTCGGAGATCTGGCGGACCAGTTCGACCGTGGCGGTGGTCACCTGGATCGGGCAGCGCTTGCGCTCCTGGTCCTTGGATTCGCAGCGGACCACGCGGTGCTTGAGATCGAACTCGCCGCCATCGTCGTCCCCCGCCCCGCTGACGAACTCGCCGCGACAGCCGTGGTCCACCCACACGCCAAAGCGGCCGTAATCCCAGGTGCGGCCTTTGATGCACGGCATGTTGGACAGTTGCTTGGTCAGGCGCACACCGGCCGAGGCGTCCACGTCGCAGTACTTCAGCTCCTGGCCCTTGGACTCGCAGCTGAAATGCTGCACCGGCACATCGTCCAGGGTCCTCTCGTGGCCACCGAACAGGCGCCCCACGCTGCCGCAGCCGACCAATGCCGTCACGACACAGGCCAACAAGCTCCAACGTCCCCAACAGCAGTTCAACACGGCCTTCCCCAGAACGGTACGCAAACTCGAACTCCCTGCCGGTGCGGTACATGCCAGCACATTCACGTGTTTACGGTCCGTGTATTCCCAGCGTGGGTCAGGCCCCTGCGAACTCGAAGGCCAGCACATCGGCGATCCGGGACGTGCCCAGCATCGCCATCAGCAGCCGATCCATCCCCACTGCCACGCCGGCGCAGTGTGGCATGAGTGGCAGGGCGCCGAGCAAGTGCCCATCCGGGGGCGGCTGAACGAGCCCGCGCGCCGCGCGTCGCTGGTTGTCATGGCTGAACCGGGCGCGCTGTTCCGTTGCATCGCGCAGCTCGTGATAGCCGTTGGCCAGCTCGACTGCACCCAGGTACAGCTCGAAGCGCTCGGCCACCGGGAAACCATCTCCCGCCTCCGTGGGGGCCGGCCAGCGGATGCGCGCCAGGGCCGCCTGGCTGGCTGGCCAGTCATGCACGATGGTGATCGTGTCGAGGTCGAAATGCGGCTGGATGCGATGGGTCACCAGCAGGTCCAGCCAGTCGTCGCGGCCCAGTCCGTCCGGATCCAGCTGCACGTCACCAAGCGCGTGCTGGAGTTGCTCCAGCGTGGCGCTGAATGGGTCCAGCTGCAGGGTGCGCTGGAACAGCGCGCGGTAGCTCAGCGACTGGACCGTGGCGCTGCGCCCGACCAGCGCCAGCGCGCCCTGCACCAGGGCGACAGTCTCCTCGGCCAGGCGCACGTGGTCCCAACCGACCCGGTACCACTCCAGCATGGTGAACTCGGGGTTGTGGCGGCCGCCTGCTTCGCCATTGCGGAACACCCGGCCCAGCTCGTAGCAATCGCCGATCCCCGCGGCGAGCAGGCGCTTGAGCGGATATTCGGGCGAGGTCCGCAGCCAGCGTGTGCACGCGCCGGCACTGACGTGGCCAGTGAACTGCGTGGTGAAGCTTTCGATGTTCGGCTCGGTGTTGCCGGCCTGCGACAGCACCGGCGTTTCCACCTCCAGCACGTCGCGCTGGGCGAAGAACGCACGCACCTGCGCGTTCAGGCGCGCGCGCAGGCGTAGCGCGTCCAGCGAGGCATTGGGCTGCCAGGCTTCCGAAGGATCGGACGCTGTGTCGACGACAGAAATCTTGTTGCTTCCTTCGCGACCACTTTCGCGGTTGCTGTTGCCGTTGCCGTTGCTGTTGCTGTTGTTGCTGCCGCTTTTGCCCCCTCTCCCCCGCCTGCGGGGGAGAGGGTTGGGGTGAGGGGGCTGCTTTGCGGGCTGCTTTGCGGGCTGCTTTGCGGGCTGCTCCATGGACTGCTGAGGCAATTGCACCGCATGCCAGATCGCATCCAACACCGCATCGGTCCGCAACAGCACGTCGTCATTCCAGAAGCGCAGGACCTTCATCCCGTGCGCCTCCAGAAAGGCGGTCCGTTCTGTGTCGGCCTCGACCTGCTCCAGGTGCTGGCTGCCATCCAGTTCCACCACGACACCTGCTTCCAGGCAGGCGAAATCCACAATGTAGCCGCCGATCCGGTGCTGGCGTCGGAACTTCATCCCGAGCTGGTGATTGCGCAGGCGCTGCCAGAGCCGATGCTCGGCCTCGGTCTGTTCTTTGCGCAGGCGTTTGCTGTGGTCCATGCGGAAAGCGCCCCCTCACCCCAGCCCTCTCCCCCGCAAGCGGGGGAGAGGGGGCAAAAGCAACGGCAACGGCAACAGCAACAGCAACAGCAACGGCAACGGCAAAGCCAAAGGCAACAGCGAAGGCGAAGGCGAAGGCGAAGGCGAAGGATTCACGCGCCCTGCTCCGAAAGGAACGCCAGCAGCCTGGCCTCGTCCCATACCTCGATGCCCAGATCCTGGGCCTTGGTGAGTTTGGAGCCAGCCTCGGCACCGGCGACGACGAAACCGGTTTTCTTTGACACGCTGCCGGTAACCTTGGCGCCAAGTGCTTCGAGCCTGGCGCCGGCTTCGTCGCGGGTCATGGCTTCCAGGCTGCCGGTCAGGACCACGGTCTGGCCAGTCAGCGGGCCGGTCTCGATGGAGGCCTGCTGCGGAGTGATCGCGTCGAGCTGCTTGAGCGCGGCGCCAGTGGCCTGCAGCAGCTGGGCGTGGTCGTCTTCTTCCAGCCATTGGACCAGCGCCGCGGCGGTGTCCTTGGGCAGGCCGGCGCCGACCAGCGCCTCGGGCTCGGCATCGACGATGTCGGCCACCTCGGGCAGCGCCTTGGCCAGGGCCTCGGCGCGGATCCTGGTGAGCCTGGGGATTTCCATGTCCGCCAGCAGTGTGGCCAGGTCCAGGCCTTCGCGCAGCAGGCCGCTCGGCGCGTGGGTGTCGCTGATCTGCACGCCACGCGCCAGCAGCTCGTCGATGGCCTGCTGGTTGCCGTCCTGCTCGAAGAACTGGCCCAGCGCACGTGCCACTTCACCGCCGATGTCGGGCACGCGCTTGAACAGCGGCCACGGCAGCGTGCGCACCAGGGCCAGATCGCCGAACCATGCCGCCAGCGCCTTGGCCGTGCTTTCGCCGACGTGCTCGATGCCCAGCGCGAACAGGAACCGCTCCAGCGTGGTCTGCCTGCTCTTGTCCAGCGCGGCGACCAGGTTCTCGGCCCACTTGGTCGCGATCTTCTTGCGGTTCCAGTCGAAGGCCGGCAGACCGGCGCGCAACAGGTCCGACTGCCAGGCTTCGGGCGCCTCATCGGCTTCGCCGCGCACACGGGCGACGGTGGCTTCCAGCCTGGCGTAGGCGCCGCTGGCCAGGTGCTCGCGCGCCTCGCGCAGGAAACCGTCCGGCGTTTCCGCGCCAGTGACCAGGCGCAGCTGCAGCAGCATGTCCAGGTCCAGCCGGTACAGGTCGGCCACGCCCTGGACCACGCCGGCATCGACCAGCACCTCGATGAACTTCTCGCCCAGCCCGTCCACGTCCATCGCCCGGCGCGAGACGAAATGGCGAATGGCTTCCTTGCGCTGGGCCGGGCAGCTCAATTCGCCCGAGCAGCGCCACGCGGCGGCGCCTTCCTCGCGCACGATGTCCGAACCACACACCGGGCACTGGGCCGGCATCTGCCAGGGTTCGGTGCTCCTGGGCCTGCGTTCGGCGATCACGCTCACCACTTCCGGGATCACATCGCCGGCGCGGCGCACGATGACGCTGTCGCCCACGCGCACGTCCAGCCGCGCGATCTGGTCGGCGTTGTGCAGCGTGGCGTTGGTGACGGTGACGCCGGCGACCTGCACCGGTGCCAGGCGCGCCACCGGCGTCGCGGCGCCGGTGCGGCCGATCTGGATCTCGATCGCCTCGACCGTGGTGGACTGTTCCTGCGCCGGATACTTGTGGGCGATGGCCCAGCGCGGCGCGCGCGAGACGAAGCCCATCTCGCGCTGGCCCTGGGCGTCGTCGAGCTTGTAGACCACGCCATCGATGTCGAACGCCAGGCTGTCGCGGCGCTGGCCGATCTGGCGATAGAACGCCAGCAGGCCGTCGGCGCCTTCGACCAGCCTGGACAGGTCGCTGACCGGGAATCCCCAGGCGCGCAGCTGCTTCAACAGGCCCGAATGGCTGTCCGGCAGGGTGCCGCCTTCGACCTGGCCGGTCCCATAGGCGAAGAACGCCAGCGGCCGCTGCGCGGTGATGCGCGCGTCCAGCTGGCGCAGCGAACCGGCCGCGCCATTGCGCGGGTTGGCCAGCACCTTGCCGCCGTGCAGGCGCGCCTGTTCGTTGTAGGCCTCGAACGCGGCGCGCGGCATATAGACCTCGCCACGCACCTCCAGCACCTCCGGCCAGCCGGTGCCGCGCAATCTGAGCGGAATCGCCTTGACCGTGCGCAGGTTGGCGGTGACATCCTCGCCGGTGGCGCCATCGCCGCGGGTCGCGCCCTGCACGAACACGCCATGCTCGTAGCGCAGGCTGATCGCCAGGCCGTCCAGCTTGGGTTCGGCCGAAAAGGTCAGCGTCCTGCGGCCCAGTTTTTCACCGATGCGGCGAACGAAATCGACCACCTCGGCGTCGTCGAAGGCATTGCCCAGCGAGAGCATCGGCATGGCATGGCGCACCTCGGCAAAGCGCGATTCGGCCAGCGCACCGACGCGCTGGGTCGGCGAATCGGGCGTCACCAGTTCCGGATGTGCAGCCTCCAGTTCGTCCAGTTCGCGCAGCAGACGGTCGTAGTCCGCATCGGGAATGTTGGGCTCGTCCAGCACGTGGTAGCGGTAGCTGGCGTCGTCCAGCTGCAGGCGCAGTTCGGCGATGCGGGCGGCGGATCGGGTCGCATTGGTCATCGGCCGATTTTACGCGGGCAACGTCCGCGGTGAGGCAATGCACCCGTGACAAATCTCGCCGATCACGCGCTTGTGGCGGCCAGGCGCCGGCGCTAATTTCACTGGACCTCTACACGCCGAGTCATTGCCATGTCCCTGTCCTTGTCCCGCCGCGGTTTCCTGCAGGCTTCCACCCTGGGCATGGCCGCCGCCGGCATCGGGCTGCCGCTGGTGACCGGTACCGCCAGTGCCCAGCTGCCGCCGCGCGACGCGGCCATGGACGCGGCCGACGCGGTCCTGCTGAACTACAACGAGAACCCGCACGGTCCGTTCCCGGAAGCGGCCCAGGCCGCGATCAGCATGATCGCCAGGTCCGGGCGCTATCTGTTCGAAGGCCAGCAGGAACTGGGCGGGCTGTTCGCCAGCCAGAACGGGCTCAAGCCAGACTCGGTCGCGGTGTACGCGGGCTCGGGCGTGGCGATCGATGCCGCGGCGCTGGCCTTCACCTCGGCCCGGGGCGGACTGGTCATTCCCGACCCCACGTTCGAAGCCGTGGCCGACATGGCCGAGCGTCATGGCGCCAGAGTCAGCCGCGTGCCGCTGCTGGCCGATGCCTCGCATGACGTGGACACCATGGCCGGCATCGATCCCGACGCCGGACTGATCTATGTGTGCAATCCGAACAATCCCACCGGCTCGGTCACCACCCGCGCGCAGATCGAACGCCTGCTGGCGCGCAAGCCCAAGGACGCGATCCTGCTCATCGACGAGGCCTACATCCATTTCAGCGACACCCCGGACTGCCTGGACATGGTCGCCGCCGGCAAGGACGTGGTGGTGCTGCGGACCTTCTCCAAGATCTATGGCATGGCCGGCCTGCGCCTGGGCCTGGCCGCGGCGCGCCCGGACCTGCTGAAACAGATGGCCGCCTTCGGCATCAACAGCATGCCGGTGCCGACCGTGGCCGCTGGCCTGGCGAGCCTGCGTCATCCCGAGCATCTGGCCGAACGCAAAGCCGCCAACATCAAGGCGCGCCAGACCACCATCGACTGGCTCACCGCCCACGGATACCACTGCATGCCGAGCGAAGCGAACTGCTTCATGGTCGACGTCAAGGGCGATGGCAAGGCCTTTGCCGCCAAACTGGCGCAGCAGCACGTGTTCGTCGGTCGCAGCTGGCCGATCCTGCCGCAGTACATGCGCGTGACCGTCGGCACCGAAGCCGAAATGCTGCGCTTCCGGCAGGCGTTCGCGCAGGTCATGGCCGGCTGATGCGGATGTGGCACGGCGCTGCAGCGTTCGCGCGCCGTTGACCGTCTTCGGGCGTGCGCTGCGTTCAAGGCTTGAATGCGACGTTGCGCCCCCACCGAGAACGCCGGCATGGCTGCCACTACCGAACGTCTGCTGCCGCTGGATTTCATCCGCGGCATCTGCCTGATCGTCATCACCCTCAACCACTACTCGCTACTGGCGCAGCTGCTGGGCTACCCGGGCAAGGCGATCTGGACGCCGACCACGCTGGGCTATTCGTCCTCGGCCGAACTGTTCTTCTTCATCTCCGGCTATCTGGTGGGCGTGGTCTATGCGCAGCCAGGCAAATCGGCGGGGCTGTCGTTCGTGCGGCTGAGCCACCGCGCCGGGCATCTCTACCTCTATAACGCGTTGGCTTTTTTGTGCCTGTTGGCCCTGTGCGGACTGCTGCCGCAGCCGCTGGCCGCGCAGTTGCGGATGGACAGCCTGGTCTCCGCGCCGCATCGCGCCGTGCAGACTTTCCTGCTGCTGCGCGACAGTCCGCCCCTGCTGGACGTACTGCAGATCTACGTGATCTTCCTGCTGGTGTGCATCCCGCTGGTACCGCTGGTGATCCGTTGGCCATGGGCGGTGCTGGTCGCGTCGCTGGTGCTGTATGGCATGAGCCAGTGGAACGCGGTTGCCGAAACGTTGGGCCAGTCGATCGAATCGGGTTATTTCAACCGCTATGCCTGGCAGCTGCTGTTCATCGGAGGCATCGTCGGCGGGCGCCTGCACGCGCTGCAGCGCGTGCAGGTCTGGGCGCGCCGGCCACGCATCGCGACCCCGGTATTGGCGTTGCTGGCGGCGATGACGGTGTTTTACCTGGTCGACCGCAAGCTGCTGCAGCTGACCGACATGCGATGGTGGGACAAGCGCGACCTGGCGCCCATGCGCGTGGCGCACGCCGCTCTGGTGCTGTTTGCCTGGTTCTGGCTGTGCGACCTGCTCCTGCATCGGCTGCAGCGCTGGGGTGGCCGAACGCTGGTGGAGGCGTGCTGCACGCTGGGACGGCAATCGCTGGAGATGTTCACCTTCGGCATCGCGCTGTCCTATGCCGGCGCGCTTCTGTTGCGCCTGGTATCGCTGACGCTGCTGCCGTATCTGGCGGTGGCGGCCCTGCTGGTGGTGCTGATGTGGTTGTTCGCGCGCTACCTGCGCCTGCGCCACCTGCTGGTGATGGCGCCGATGGCCGCGACCTGATTACCAGCGCGGCGCCTTGCTCAGCGGCGGTGCCTCGTGTTGGCGGTCGTAGCCACGCAGTTCTTCGCGGATGTGCTGGATGCGCTGGCGGCCCAGCGCGTTGCGGCTGTCGTCCAGGACCACGCCATCGAGCAGCTCGGCCATGCGCTGCACGTTGGGCAGCATCATTTCCCAGGCGTCCAGCGCGGTCATCGGCGCCGGCAGGGTCAGGAAGAACGCGATGGCCGGAGTTTCCAGTTCGCGGATGGCGGCCATGTCGAAGCTGCCCGGCTGCATGATGTTGGCCATGCTGAAGACCGGGCCGCGCTCGGGATGGTGCTCGATCAGGCGGTGGAACACGTTCATGTGACCAAAGGTCAGGCCGGTCTTCTCGGCGGCGACCACGATGTCCTCGCCGCGCAGCATCTGGCCGGATTTGGCCGCCACGTACAGCGAGATGATCTTGTCGAAGTCCGCACCGGGACGCTTGCCCAGGTCGTTGTCGGCAGTGCTGGTCTCGGCCAGGCCCAGGTCGGGCTGGACCACGCCTTCGCCGCTGTAGTCGGCTTGCGCGTCGTAGCCGGTGTTCTCGCCGCCCAGGCTGGGTTCCACCCGCGACGGATCGCGTTCGCCCGAATCCAGGCGCCGGCCCTGCGGCGGCTTCTTGGGCCGGCCGAACAGGATCATCGCGCCGATCAGGATGACGCCGACCACAGCGATGCCAATCCGCAGCACCATCACATCCGACATCGGCACGCGCTCCTTTTTTCGAAACAGGCCGGATGGTGCCACGCTTGGCGCGAGGCATCCATCCCCGGTGGGGCGAGGAGCGAGTGGAACGAGCGAGAAGTGAGGAGTGAGCGGAAAGCAGTTTCCCGCTCACTCCTGGCTCTCAGGCGGCGCCGGCCAAACGCGAGGCCTCTGCCAGGTCCACCGAGACCAGGCGCGACACGCCCGGCTCGCGCATGGTCACGCCGGAAAGCTGGTTG